>Ga0126342_10005561_pt1 | contig 22044 bp, 26 predicted proteins | sample Cyp1metagenome_FD_92528 | JGI IMG/M metagenome (GOLD analysis project Ga0126342, IMG submission 92528) | Coral microbial communities from Lord Howe Island, Old Settlement Bay, Australia - Cyphastrea 1 metagenome | ecosystem: Host-associated > Invertebrates > Cnidaria > Coral ...
AGTGCTGCAATACACCAGATTGATAGTGGGAGGACAGCAGTTGCTGAAGAGGAGAAATGAAGGTGTTATGGTGGAAGCATCGAACTTCTTCTGTGAAGATAGATGTTTTTCCAATGCAACAGGTCCAAACTCATAGTGCCTCAACCGAGAGTTCAGTTGAGTCACTTTGCCTTGTGCAGGACCTCTCTGGGCAGCCGCCGGCGTTAGCATCTGAATGGAAGATATGGATCCATAACTGGCAATATGCAACAAGACACAGCCACTATATTCTATATCTATATATCTATATATCTATATATATATCTATCTATCTATCTATCTATCTATCTATCTATCTATATATATATCTATCTATCTATCTATCTATCTATATATATATATTATGTTTATGGTTCATGTTAGCTGTTCCCCATCATATTAAATATCCAATATCACCAATCTCCAGTGACATGCGCTGATTCCTTTTTTGGCCGCGGACCAGGGGGGAATCGAATGGCGGGGGGGTGGGCCCTAAGTGGAAATTCCTTACTCTCAGCTCTCAATTTCCGGGAAAGGGCCAGCCACCTCCCCCAGTACTAAACTAGTACTAAAGTACATAGAACTCAGGTAGCCTAGGCTACCTTTCGTGATAAATAAATTTCTTAAGATTGGAAGAATGTTTCGAATAACTGAAGCCCTGTGGGCCGATTCTGCCAATGCCAACTCTGGCCAGTGCGCTCGTGGCGCTCCTCTTCTGAATGGGGACGGAATGGTTCTCAGAGAAAAAGAAGCATAACTGATTCATCGGAGTCTCGATGCCTTAGGATATGCCAAGGCTCTTAATCCGAAAATCAGAGATTCGCATGGAGGAGGGAACACAGGTAGGTAGAGAAGGATAAGAAATAGAGAGAGAGAGAAGATAATCATTTGAGCAAGGTGAGTCAGTTGGTGTGAGGACGCGATGGTAATAAGGACTTTTCATTTGAAAAATCTGGCGGAGAGCTTTATAATGCCAGCTGACAATTTTAGTGACTTGGGCTGGAGAATATCCCTGGGACTCAGATCCATGGAGGAGAATGAGTTGAGCGATCTGGGTATAAACTCGGAGCCTGAATCTTTAGGAGATAAGCGGATGACGAAAGAATGGATCGAGATTTTTGAAGGCGGATGAAGCGTGAGAGCAACGAAAGTTGACATCTGGAACAGAAGAAGAAGTTGCAGTAATGTAGGAGCCAAGGTACTTGGCGCTGGGTAGTGGAGTGGGTGGCGAGAAAGAAAGGGACGCAAAAGGGGCAATTGCATGGGGAGGAGGCATCAGCGTGGAGCGAAAGAGAAACAGGAAGAGAAGCATGGATGGTCAGGAACTGTTTTGGAGCCATGAAGCAAGAGACCGATACGGGCCGCAAGGTGTTGGAGAAGAAGAAAATGAGCGAGATAGAGAGAGAGAGAGAGAGTCTCATTGGTACAAGCGATGAGGACAAGATCATCAGCGTATTCAACTCATTCTCATCAACTCATTCTCACGTGAGAATGAGTAGGTCTTAGGTCCAGGGAACATAGGAGATGTTTTTTTGGAAAAAGGAGTTGGGGCCGGAGGCGAAAGCAGAGAGAACAATGATGAAGAGGTAAGGGCTGAGAGGATAACCTTGGCGGATGCCTCTGGACAGAAAAAGGAGGGGAAGTCCCCCAAAGGGCCAGTGACCAAAAAAAATCCCGTTGTGGTCGAAGGCCATAATTGCCCGGACAAGGAGTGGAGGGATGCCATAGCGGCGGAGAGATGCAGCAAGATGGGGATGGCCGATGGAGTCAAAGGCTTGGGACAGTCAAGGAAAAGGATCTAAAAAAAGGTGGAATGGCATTCAAAAATTTCAGTGATAAAAAAGAGGGGTGGAGAGAGATCCACGGGCTCAAAAACCATATTGTTGATGTTGCAGATGGTGACCAATGGAGTGAGAAAGAAGTTGTTGGATCATACAGGCGTAAACCTTACAGATTGAGTTGGCGAGGGAGATAGGACGATAACTAGAAGGAGAGCGGCTGTTCTTCTGATTCCCTTTGTAGATCATGACAACTTTGTTAAGTTTCCAGTGGTCAGGGGCTGCGCCCAGGAGGAGACTATTGTTGTGATGGGACAGGAGGAAACGTTCAATTGGATGAGGGAGGTTCCAGAGGCAGGTTCTCTGGACCGGGGGCGCGGCCAGTTTTTGTGCGTCGAAAGGCTCTATAAAGTTCAAACATTGTAAATGGAGAACCTAAATCTGTTTGAGGTGGAGCAAGGGGATATTCAATGGGATCTGGGGGAATAATGGAATTCCATACATTATCTCCAAGATGTTTGCGCTAGGACAGGCGGTTTCTCCGATTTGAGACAGGGAGTGCCGTCCGGCTTGTTGACGGGCTGTGTGCGAGGTTGGTACTTGGAGCGAATGCGTAATATTCCAATTTAAAAAAGTATGGTTTTTACGAAAATTAGCCGAAAGTGCGGCTCGAAATCGGGAAGGAAAAAACGAAAAAAACATGAAATGATAAATGCTTGTGAATGATGAGGATGATGAGGAGGATCATGAAAATGATAATGGCGACGATGATGATGATGATGAGGATGATGATAATGATGTGATGGTGATGATGGTGAAAATGATAAATGTTGGCCGACCTAAGTTAAATGCGAAATATCCGCCCAAGCGTCGGCTCAAGTACCGGCTCGCTTTGGTTGTGTCAACCGCGACGCATTTTCACGTTTTCTGATGGATGCCGTTGTCTCAAATGTAAATACTCGTTTTCAAAGCACCCGCGGCCGTGATTAAAATTGAGAACAGCATTTCAAAAAAAATAGGTCGCAAGGCATATGACTTAGGCCTTGCTTCGAACAGTAATTCCTTAGGCCAACATACCCGATTATTTGGGGTATATATACCCAAATATATAATATATACCTCATTATTTGCTATATGTGTGCCTCAATATTTCGTTATTTACGCACCAAGAATTTCGGGCTTTTATCTCCCTGTCTTGGTGATTCCTTTCTTGGAATGGAATGAGAAATCTGTCAACTGGAATGTGGGTTCTGGATCCCCTTGTTCCGCAGACAAACGCAAATGAAAATAAGCTTCTGCGGTATCCACAACAGCCGCAACGTTTTATTTTTACAAATCGTTCTGAAGAGTGCTGCAAAGCCAAGTGCTGCAAACACCTCAACATGGTTTCCGTGAATTAAACGGCGGCAAATCCTGTTGAACCTGACCTGGCTCTGCACCAAAGCCTCGCAGACCTTCTCCGGAACCTTCTCCAGAACCTTCTTCCGAACCTTCTCCGGAACCCTGTTGAACCTTACCTCTGCACCAAAGTTTCCCACACCTTCTCCGGAACCTTCTCCGAAACCCTGTTGCACCAGACCTGGCTCTGCACCAAAGCCTCCCAGACCTTCTCCGGCACCCTGTTGAACTTGACCTGGCTCTGCACCAAAGCCATCTAGGCCCACACCTTCTCCGGAACCTTCTCCGGAACCCTGTTGAACGTGACCTGGCTTGGCTCTGCACCAAAGCCTCCCTGAGATTCGATAGCCATCCGACTGAAACCTAAGGCGCCGGCGGCGCCTCACATGATTCTTTTGCCGCTTGAGCCATGCACGTCAGCATGGGTCTATGGATATCGATTGAAACACTGTCTTGCAAAGGATAGTTGGCTGGGACCACCGGATACTGGACGCAAAAGATCAAAGGACAGTCCCCCTAACTTTAAGCCAGCGATACCCAAAATCACTGTACATCTTCGATTTCAAAACCCCCTTAGCTTGGAGGACCAAGCCAGGAGTATAGCTCCAAAAGCTTTTCGTGAGCTACAAATGACAAAAATTCTTCAAGCTTCTATTTGAGGCAGCATGGGACCCTGACTTGCGTGAAACATCGGATGCTCTTACCTGAAGCTCCGCGCTTTCATCAACCAGTTTGACATAGCCAGTTCGAAGCAAGTGCAGAAGAGCTCCAGCTGACTTCTGCAACCTGTCTGGGTTAAAGAATCGCAGAACATCTTGAAATGAGGTACCCATCTAATTCTAGCATCGACTCTACGTAAGGCTTCGATTACTATGGCTAATTCAATGGCAATGCGCTTATCTTGTTTGGAAGACAACAATTCCTTTTTCACCATGTCATAAACGCTCTTGGCATCAACAACGTGAGCGTGGGGAGCATGACACATCTCAGATTGTTGTCCTAGAGTGATGACAAAAGGTGAAAGATTTTTGGCCCAATCTCCGCTTACATCACCATCCAAAACATCCCTCATTAAAACTTGCAAAAACTCTACTTCAGCCACACTTTGACTGAGAGAAAGCGCTTCCCCTGCAAGCGTGCTGGGAACTCGGCGCTTCAGCTTGCAAGATCTCCACGTTATGGGAAACACTTTCACTTTCTCAGTTCCTGACGGCAGAGTCTCCGCAAGGAGAACCATCCATGCTCCCTGAGTTCCATCGGACACCAATCCATCTGGATCTGTCTGATCGGGAAGCGATCCCACTCCACCTGCATCAGAGCCGGCGATGAATGACATGTCACTAGGCTTGATTTTCCAGAGAATCAAAGGTCTTTGAGCTGTGGAACGCAAATGGCCCACCATGCGATTCATGAGATGAATATCTTCCATGGTGCCACATGCAAACGTGACGCGCTTATGGAACACATTCCTGCTGCTTCAAGACGGGTCTCTTTGGCTACCCAACTAGTCTTATACAGCAAAGATCTTGCAGCAGCAAACTCACGCGATTGCAATGGAGCATTTCGATCTTTCTTTCGACCTTTGGAGAGTGGCACTGGATGCAACTGTTCCAGGATGTATTTTTCCTGAGTGATGTCAATGCGATCTTCCTTCACCACGATTTCTCTTCCAGCATATGACTCGTTGCCAAAAGCAAACTTGCCAAACTGGAATCGTTCTTTCAGTTTCGTGTCTAATTCACATTGGTACTCAGAATGAACGCCAATAATGAAATCGTCAACTTCTAGGAGCATCATGGCTAAAACTGTTCCATGAACATCGCATTTGACAAACCAGCAACTTTCTAGCAAACATTGACGAAGACCATCGAAGACCTAGGTGCTTCAAATGCTTGACAGCCGTCTCTCTCCACGCTCTTGGGGCGTCTAGCAAACCATACACCGGTGCAACGGGTTCAATCAACTGTTGCGCCTCCAAAGCCAGCCCTGGGCAGGGTTCCGCATACAGTGGGCCATCTAGCCGATGCAGGGGGTCGGATTCACAAAACGCGTTTTTCACATCTGCAAATCGTATGTTTAATGCAAGCCCTAAGCCTAACATTAAAAACATGTAAATTGATGCAGTCTGTGGCGTAGGGGAGAAAGTCTGGAGCTGAGACCTGTCAATGTTTTGGTGTCCCAGCGCGCACCATCTGCTTTAGGCTTTGGATTTATTTAAACGTGGTATCGGTTTCCATCTTCTTACAATTCGACTAGCCATGATTCTATCATGCAAAGATTGACGAACTTTCATGGATTCTTATAATGACAGGACTCTGACTGCATTGGTTGATTTGATAGCTTCCCATTCAGCTTTGTCTGAAATGACAAACTGTTCCTGCTCATCCGGAGTGAGACTACTAAAGGACACTTCATTATGGCCACCTACCGCAAACGCTGGGGTTCCGACAGAAGAATGTGGCATGCCATTTAATCCAACATCGCACCAATGATCATCAACCATATTTACAAAATAGGGTCTACATTGTACGGCTTCATCGAAAAGGACTGGGGACCAGAATGAACTTTCAGGACACTGACTGCTCTCACACTCCTCAGTCCATCCTGTGTGTCCTAATTGCCTGGCCCATCTCATACCTGCGACGTCTGACTCGCCTGGATTGTCCCGAGGGTTGCTCACCTGGGAGTTGGATTGGGCACCAGGGGATCTGAATCACATCGTGGCTTCTTGTCAATGTGAGAGATCTCGGACCCTGGCTCTTGTGGAGAAAGGGTCTCTGCTGGGGCTGCTTGCATGGACGAGTCATCTGTATTTCCACGCTCAGTTTCATTCTCTGAAATGGTTGGTAATGGCGATTCTGCTGGTTGAGGTTCTGGTCTGGGATTAATCAATCTCAGCCCCGGAAGTGGTGCCTGAGCCGACGCATGTTGGCACATGTTGAGCATCGCTTGGCTGTGGTAGTAGCCCTTCATCACCTGGAGGCGACAAGATCTCCTCTGGAGGAGGCGGTCCTTCTCTAGCTACATCCACTGCTGTTGATCTTCTACCAGATCGCACTTCTTGCAACATATCTTTTAAGCCTGCTTCTTGAGCAATGGACTCGCCTAAGAGTTCTGACTTCGAAGCTGGTCTTAGTTGATCTATTGAACATGTCCAAAGTCTCGAACGCACGCCAACCCATACTGTTGTACCAGATTGAAGAATAACTGTACCCGGACCCACCCATCGATTTCGCGATGGCAAAATATCTGAGGTAGAGGATCTAGATGTGGAAATACGCCATACACATACCCATCGCCCAGGAATCCAAATCTTCTGCTCTCTCTGCTTTGCATTCATGGCCTCGGAGATTCGATCTCGGAAATGCCTCTCCAAAGCGCACTGCCTGGCACGATGACGCACATGAAAACGACGTGCAAGTTCAATTGCTGGGGAATTTTCCAAAGCTGGATCTGCGTGAAGATCTGCTAATCCTACTTCTCCTAATGTTTCATCAGAAAGAAGTTCATGGGGTACTCGGGGATTCTGTCCAAAAACCATCTGCAAAGGGGAAAAACCTCCGCGGTGATACCACTTGTTTTTTGCTGTGCCAATCCAATCAAAAATTCTTCCAAGTCTGCTTCATTTTGAACTACACCCTGACCAGATTGCAGCTCTTGCGCGGCCTTCTCCTTGATCCAGCCTCCGTAACGTTCTGCTCTAGCATTTTGCCATGGGGATTGCCGGTCAGACACGTGGTGATAAACACCATGTTGTTCCAAACCCCGTGCGAAACGTGTTCCAAACTCCCGCCCGTCATCTGTGACACGATTTCTGGTTCAAACAAAAATTTAATCTAAGTATTTTGAAAGGTTCTCCATGCTGATGCTGAATCCGGAGTACCATTTGAAATGTGATTGTTAGCATCTCGAACCAAACTCAATACTTGGAAATTGGAACCATGATCCACCATATTCAACAGGTGGTACTGCGGCCTTCCTTCGTGACTTTGGCAATCTCTGTAGTCGACAAGTTTCGCAAGTGAAATCATATTTGAAATATGCCAACACTGTGTCCTTTGCTCCGGCTGCTTGAAGTACTCGCAAAAATTGCTCGCTTGGAGGATGTGAGAGGTTTGTGTGCAACTTGGCAATCAACTGGATCTCTGCTGTGGTAAGAGGATTTTCGTTCTTGGTGTTGTTCTGTGCTGGGAGTTCTGGTTCGTCTGCTTCTGGACCTTCAAACTCCTCTTCTGACTGATCTTGCGTTGCAAAAGATGGAGATTGAAAAAACAAATGAACATTTTGTCGTCTAATCTTTTCATTCAGTTGTTGGTTAGCTACAACATCTCCAGGACCTTCGACTATCTCTTCACACAATGGTTTTGGATATTTTGCTGCCAAAACTGGAAGTCCGCCCTCTAAGCGAACATGTTCGTGTGATCCGTCGCAGGCGATGAAGAAGGACCGACAGGTGTGTGGCAGGTGGGATTCAAGTAAGCCAAAAGGGTACCCAGATAAGATACAGGGAAAGTTTGGTAAATCCGATAAGTTGGGAATTCAAAAGTTGAAGCAGGTGACCCAACGTGCTAGGTGTGGGGTAAAGGGCCATTGGGCCCGAGAGCGCGCCAATCCTCCAGACGGGGCCCCCACCAACAACGTATCAAATCCATCAGCTTTTGTTTTCTCCTCTTTCGCTTCCGCATCTTCCTCTCCCACGTGGTGGAATGAGCATTTGGATGAGATCCCTGCAGGGCCGTGCATGATCAAGCAGAAGAACACGGATGCGCCAGCGACGATGTCTTTGGCATCTTTACTGGCCCCATTCCAGGAGAAACCATAGTAGACGTTGGTGCCGGCGAGGGTTTGACTGGTTCGCAGGCATGTCACCAGCTTCAGGAATCCTTGCATCAGAGAGGATGGAATGCGTGCGTTCTTGATGAGAGGCCCAAACCAGCCTCAGGAGTGGGGGGAACATCACCAGCCAAGTGTTTTGTTTTGATTCCCATGTTTGTAGGTCATCGTTGTGGATTTGTCAAGGTCAAAGTCCTTGAGGCACCGATTCCACATTTGATTTCCGTGGGATTGCTTGAGCATCTTAAAGTCAAGATAGATCTTGCCGAAGACACCATATCCTTCGCAGGATCACCCAGTTTTGTCAAGATGATGCGTCTGCAAACGGCACACCGGGTGATTTCCATTTTGCCACAGAGATCTTTTGACCCAGCCTTAGTTCCGTCCGAGCTGATGGCCGCACATCTAGGCATTACAGCAGACTCTTTCAGAGCGACGTCCGCCAAGCCAGCATACATGGTGCACGGGAGGGGGCATGATCGTAGTCACTCAGATTGGCCAGGTTTGTCAGGTAACGGTTTGTCGATTCAAGTCACACGGTGTCATGATGTTCGTTCATGTTCCATGTGGTTAGATCAAGGTTTTGGTTTCCAATCGATTGATCCCAGTCAGACCGCGTCCCACCATGCTCATGAAAGCCGTCAATGCCTGGCGTGGCCTCGCTCTTCGGGTGATGCAGCTGATGGCATCGTCCATGTCAATCCTGGCCAGGCTGCATTTGCAGCAAAGATCCATGAAAGACCGGACCAAAGCCAGTCAGAAGGAAGAATGGGATCAACAACAGCTGACATGCCCTCATCCATACAGGTCAGTTCACAAGGGCGGCAATCAGTGTGCATGTTGGACTCAACGCGGTGGTTGCCAGGGACGCATCCCCTATCACAAAGTGAATGTTTCTAAGAAGAAAGGTGTCAAGACCCAGCTCGACAATCCATCCGATGTGCCATCCATTCCAATGCCAAAAGTGAAGGCACCGGCGGGATCATCGACAGATGTGGTCACTTGAGTGGATGTGGCAAAGATGCTGCGGAGCATGGCGAGTGGATTGATCCAATCTCTTTCCCAGCCTCTTCAGTTCTTTCAGATGCAAATAGTTCAGATGGGAGATATGGTGCATACCATGTCCCAAAATCAGTCGATCCAATGGTCTCAGATGGCCAGCGCGGGAGTTCCTGGGTGGGGTGCCTCCATGTAAGCCCAGAAACATGATCAGTAGATGGGAGCAATAGATCACTCCAACTTCTGGATCCACACCTGAAGGTTTTGTCGTATATCCAATTAGACGTAGAGATTCGTTCCAAGAGTTTCCGGGTGAGGATAAGTCCATAGAGCGTTTGTACATGTGCTCTGATTCGCATGGCATGACTAGGACCGCACATGATACTTCAGAAACCACTCATGTTCGATGTTTTGCGCCGTTTGTTCACGAAATGCTCGGTGATGAGACAAAGAAACACAGCACCAATGTCTCAATGCCTCGAATGACCCAGATCGTAGACGAACTTGAGAAAATCACGGCGGGGACAAAGCAGAATCCGCCAGGTCAGCAAGTTCAGTCTCTCAGCTTGGTCATGAATCAGGCATGGAGTAAGTGTAAGACAGATTTTGCTGAGGTTTTGAATTCTAATCGCCTTTTTCTTCATGCATCTCATCTCATCTCATCATGGTCTTCGCCTCCCCTTGACGTCCTGTTTTGACATTCGCACAGGTTGGATTTTTCCGAAAAGAAAAATGAAGATCAGTTTTGGCAAGTTTTACAGGAAAAAAAACTATCCTTGATACTTCTATCATTTTCTATCGCCAATTTGTCGGTCCTTTTCCATCTTAATGAATGTTAACTGGAACAAGATGAATCCCATGGTTGCGCTATCAGCTGAGGGAGGCGATGACCTGACAGAGGGTCTGGGAGAGGGAGTTCTGCTCATTTCAGCAGCATTCGCCCGTGGGCCGTTTCTCTGCAAAGGATCTTGGGGATCCTCTTGAGGGATTGTTTGCTCTTGTGCTTTGTGGGGCAACCGAAGGCCATCAGGCAAAGTCGTCGCGTAAGACATGGCGCCAATGAACAATCGGGTGACTACACTCGCCCCGGGCTTTCCCAGGCTCCGCTACCGACTGAGATTCGATAGCCACCCGACTGAAACCTAAGGCACCGCGCCTCACATGACTCTTTTGCCGCTTGCGCCATGCACGTCAGCATGGGTCTATGGATATCGATTGAAACAGTGTCTTGCACAGGATCGTTGGCTGGGACCATCGGATACTGGACGCAAAAGATCAAAGGACTTTCCCAGATCTTCTCAGCAGCCTCTTCCGGAACCCTGTTGAGCGTGACCTGGCTCTGCACCGAAGCCTCCCAGACCTTCTCCGGAACCTTCTGTGAAACCTTCTCGGGAACCCTATTGAACGTGACCTGGCTCTGCACCAAAGCTTCAAACCTTCTCCGGAACCTTCCTCGGAACCCTGTTGAACCTGACTTGGCTTAACACCAAAGCCTCCCAGACCTTCTCCGGAACCTTCTCCGGAACCTTTCTCCGGAACCTTCTCGGAACCTTCTCCGGAACCTTCTCCGGAACCTTGTTGATCCTGACCTGGCTCTGCACCAAAGCCTCCCAGACCTTCTCAAGAACATTCGGAACCTTCTCCGGAACTTCGTTGAACCTGACCCGGCGCCTGCACTAGTGCACACCGGAATTCTGGGCTGAAAACCCCATTAGCTTACACTGTTGGGCTGTTGGGAGGAAACTCAAAGGTCACCCAAAAATCGTTCATCCAAATGCCCCAAACATACAGTACCCCAAATTTGGAGTATGGAAGACCAATAAATATGTCAAATTTGGGGTCTGGAAGCGTCAGGAAATTTAGAATATATTTCGTTCTTCCCCATGGCACGGCGTTCCATACCCAAGTTCTCTGGACCCCATCCCATGCCCTACATTTGAGCTGTCTATACCCCGACATGTTGAGTATGGAATAATCTCACGGGGAAAAACAGAGGCGGTAAATACATGGTGGCGCCCATTTCGAGAATATTAGCACTTACCTTTTACGAGTTTGGTGCTGGATTGAAAATTTTGCAGCCAAGGGCCCAATGACATGCAGAGGTTCGATGCTTCAAATGAGCAGTGTAAAAATGTTTGGAACGTGATGGTGCGCGAACAAGTTGCACGTCAAAGGGAGGGCTGCAACAAACTCAGTTTTTGAGCGTACAGCGACGTCTCAATGTCCAGCATGACAAACACTTTCACCAAGGGTAACGGTTTGAACCAATTTTGCCTTGAAACAACACCAACCGAGTTGTTGAATTTATTCGCATTATGTTATTTCGATCATGCCACTGTTCAGGTCATCACGCATCATGGTACGCAAAAAAATTGTTGATACTGCATTCATTTCCGTGTATTTTTGCATTTGTTTCTGTATATGGTGTGCCTTCCGGGGCTCCTCTTTTTACACTGTTTGAACTTTCCACGTTCCATTCCATCAGGTGAGGAATGTTTAGGGATACCCGAATTTTTTTCAAGTCTTTGTTCCAATCTGTTATGCCCTTAAAAACATTGAGTTCACGGCTTACGTTCATTGAGAACAAAGTCTTTTTCGGGGAGGGAATCAGGGTGGCGGACCAACTAGTTTTGATGAAAATGATGCGCAATAAACTGTCCAAAAAAACAGTTGCCGCGACATGATATGAGGTTGGGGCGTTCACACGTGAGAAGGCTTTGCGATTTGCGAACTAACCCACGGGTGTACATTCGGAAGCATTTATGGATCCAAGTTATCGAAAACACAAAAGTGTCCCAAAGACCACCCAGGTAGGCACACGTCCGCCTGTGTTTGAAAGTTGGTGTTACCGTCCTGTTTTGGCTGCAACTGCAAATAGTAAAGCCTGCAACTTGGCTGGTGCAACGAAAGCTTCGACTTTATGTATTAGCAAGCGGGAGAGGGAAAAAAAAAACGATTAAATTTGAGAAACACACTGCTTACTGCCTCATCACGCAATAATTTTTTTTAACCAAAAACAGGCACAGACACACACACACACACCAAAAAAAAAAACTAGTCAGAATCATTTGTTGCAGGCACGGACACACAAAAATGCCACGTCTGAACGCGGCTGTAGCGGCGCAACATGAACAAGTGTTTCGGGAACCCGGAAAAATTGGAAACCTAGGTGTGCGATTCACGGACGCAAAAATTTAAAAATTGCATGGGAAATCTTAAAGAGCATTGCTTGCGGGACCGCATACGTCAATTTGATTTGGTAACTGCGCGGGCGCGTTACCGCCCACCACGGCGGTCAAATTTTCCTCCGTTTATTATACTGTAAGGTCTTCTGTGCGCATGAAAACACTTAAGATTGTTTTTCCGATCCAATAACTTTCCATTTGCGTATTGTATAGCAATTCCGTGGGCTGTGATGTGTCACCAATGACGCATTGTTTACCTTTCGGAAGTAAATGATATGTTCGTTTTTTGGCGCTTTGCTGATGTTGTCAAGCATTTCATCATGTCATAAACATCTATGTCGCCTGTTGGTGCAACATTTCACCGAGTTGCGGCCATCAACACATCTGTCCGCTCATGGGTTCCGAGGTTGCAACCAAAAGCCTTGTAGCAACTGGCTGGGCCCACATGCATGCAAATAATATTCCGAAATTTGTCGAAATATAGAACAGTTGATCCAATTGCCTTGGTCCGGGAACGGCCATTCTTCGCGAACAAAACGGTTTTTTTCGCGAATCTTTCACGAACTCCATGTTTATCTTTCGCCGAACCCATGTTGAGCAACAACTCCCGTTTATGAAACTTCATTAGGCATCTGCCAAATCACACCAAATTGTCACGGATAACTTCTTCATAGCCTTGTAAACATGCAGCTGGCATCACACAATCCCCCTCTCAGGACAGGTTGTTTTGATTATATAGGTATAATTTTTTCCAAGGCTTATTGGGCCACTCCCTTCAAAATGCAGGTTGACTTGCGCCCAGTCTTTGGCAGATTTTTTGCGGAACTTTCGCGAAAATACTTCTATCCGCAGGCCCCAGCCATCAGTGGAACAGCAAACACCACGCGCCTTGGTGTATGGCTCTCGCAAAGCCTCACCTTCGGAAACTTGGTTGCTACCTATGAAGCGAAAGGTAAATGCCTGCCGGACCCCGGCGGCAGGAAGTGGTAGCCGTTAACAAACTGTAATGTATACAATGATAATGGTTCATAATATCCAATTTTCGCGAAACCTTCGCGAATAAAAAATTTTCTTTTGCGAACTAAAACAAAACTGTCGCGAGGGTTTCAAACATAACATGCACGGCTGTCGCAAAAAAAAAAACTCCTTACCCAGACCTTTAAATCAACCATCACATCCCATGGTTTTGATGGGCGAATTTGCGTACGCCAGGCCTGGCCTCACTCAAGAAATCAAATTGCCTTTGTTGGCGGAATCCATACTATAAGTATTGATTGAAGTCGACAAAGGATGAAAAAGGATGAAAAATGATGAAAACGAACCAAAAAGCACGTTGGAATCTAACTGCACCGCAACGAGAAGAAAGGAATGACGGTGCAAGTCCGGCCATGCCTGCAGCAATAGACCATCCTGTCCGCCACTATTCCTCGCACACCACCCAAGCTACTCCGGATGCCTTGCCCGGCGTAACGTACCGCCTTTCTTGAACAAGGTGTGCCAACTGGACTTTGTTTCCTATGATTGCGACAGCGACAACGCGTGGTCGTTGTTGGTGACGTCGACTCCGACAACGAAGACTACTCTTGACATCATCGCTTCCATCCTTGCAGCCGTCGCGTCGTCTTCGCCGTCATCGTTGTCATCGTGCTCAACGTCCCCGGTAGATGACCAGAAACCCTCCTTGACATGACTAAATTTGACTAAATAACTATAGTTTTTTCGTTTGATTCTGCCGCCTACATCGACACACTTACCAATGAAAAATGTGCCGGAAATCGAATTCTACCATTGCGCTCCGGCATCACAAACGCTCTGTTTGCACGGTGCGTCTGTTTCATTCTGTTTCTCTCCTGACAGTGTTCTCCAACAATTTTTTTCCCAAGACAATTCGTTGATTTGAAAGGAGAATGCGTCGTTTCCTGTGACAAAGAGTCTTTTGATAGACTTTGGTGTGAAGAACAACATCCACTGCAAGATGCTGGCACGGTATTTATTTTACTTGTGCTGGCGGAGCCATCGCGGTTTGATTTTGGTGTCGTGATCGGATATCGCCCGGCGCCTACATTCTTCTCATGGACAAACAAACGCATCAAGTCAAGGATGGCACAATGGATTTAGTCAGTGATGAACCATGCGACCGAGCAAATGCCTGCGAACCTGATTGTTTCTGGCCTCAGCCAACCCTGTGGTGGCATTACCATTGTGGCTCAACATGCGCCGGTTCCAAGTCGTGTCGAAGTCCTGATCACTGTCCGAACAGAGAAACCAGATTTCGAAACCAAATTTCAACGGATCCAGGCACATTAGCATTTCCTACCCCAGCCGACAAGCAGAGTTGTACCAAACATTTTTCCCTTGATTCGGTGTTGTCCATTTCACTTAGGGTTCCCGCGGTTCTCAATAAATTGTTTCCCTTTCGGTTCTGCTGGGGACGGACGAGTTTTCTTGCTTGAACGGCACTTGTTGGAGAACTGTTTCCCTAACGATCCTAACGCGTTTTACGTTTAATTCGAGGAAGTCTCCAGTGTGCTGTTCGCGGTATTTCATTCTCGCTCATCGCATCGAACTACCAGGGTTTGTCTGCCAATGTTGCTTGCTGGCAGCCGGTCAATCAATATCAACGCTCACTAAATGGCAACGATGACCGTGGAAAGCAGGAAAGCAGGAATGGGTCTGTTGCCCCACTAAACATACATAATCCGTCAGACTTCAGAAGCTCGGGATTTTGAAATTTAGATGAGCCTCACGTCGAGTCAGCGAGTCAGACGATCACAGCAGGTTCTGGTTTCCCTTCTGCTTGTGCGCAGCGTGCGCAACGTGCGTACCGTGCGTGGCGAGCACCTGCTACATATCATTTCGTTGCGCTGCGCCGCCAGCTTGCATTCCGGAACTGGTTTTTCATGTTTTGCTAATTTTGCGTGGGACGCAACTGGCAATTCATCATGAAGGAATGTAGATAATTGTAAAATATAATGTATTAATATAGTGAATGGATGAAAAATGAAAAGCAGGGTGCCGCCACATAGCTTCGTTGTTGAAATGTTTTCAAAGGATGGTCCACTTGCAGAAAGCAACGGAACATGTCGACATGTCGAGGATGCTTGATTTGGATCAAAATCACCCGGAAAATTACCTTAATGACAAGAACACAATAATGCAATGGAAACGATGGTTCCCTTGGCATCTGGACCTGTCAACTCTCAATCATGCGGACTCAAAATTTGAGTACCGACCAGCTATTGAGAAAAATCTCTGCCACAACCGAAAAGGAGGTGCCAGAAACGCTAGAAAACGGATAAGTGAGTGATTCTTGTGTGTTGTAAGGGCAAACATTCTTCCAAGAATTGTTCACACTATGGTGTGATATCGTCACTGCATTCCAGTAGTCAGGGTATTTGTGTCTGTTACGGCTTTGCTATGCGTGGGCTATCAGGCAAAGCATTGTCTGCAATGCACGTTGAAGGGGGGGGTGTCCAACCAGCATGTGATGGAATTGTGTTCGGGGAATGTGGCAACAAACTTTGCGCTGTGATCGGAGCAGTAAATAGACAGTTGGTCTGATAGGAAGTTTCTTAGGTTTGCGCCTGTGGACAAAAGGAACTAGAACGACATAGATTCAATGACACCAAGCAAAGTGCTTGGGAGAGGATGACGACAAAGACGCCAACACCAACACAGAAGGCAACGCCTGTGAGAACCCAAACATTGCGTGCAAGCATCGCGTTGCAACAACAGGCACGTTCACTAACAATTCACCACCGCCATCACAGGCACAACCAAAGCCACGGCATCTGCAGCAAATGCAAGCGCAAGTCTGGCAGTATCAAAAGGATGACCATTTGCAACCACACAAAGTTCTACCCTACTCTCCTACTCTCGTCCAGTACTTATGCCATCATCATTGCTGTTAAGCACTCAATGCTTGGACTCCAAAGTAAAACTAGCAGCTACACTAGCATACTTTTGATGCTTCGGATGTCTTGAATACCTTCTTGGCCCCTCACAGTAAAGATCTTCACGCAGACTAAGTTGAACCGCAATAGTGGCTTCCAGTGGAAACTCACTACAGCTACATGCGATTTTCTGCTCGTCGCTTGTCAGAAACACCTTTTGCTGGACTCGGAGAGAAAGAAGCGAATTATTCATCACAGAATTGAAATTGTCCATATGCAAAACGATCTTGTATTCCTGTGCTGTGAGCATCCTGTCGGGGGAACCCATTCTCGAGCGGATTTTCGATATGCGTAGCCGTGCGATCAATTTGCTTTGCGCTTTCGAGCATGTAATTTGAAATTGAGGTACACAGATTCTTGGCACCTCCACGTTTTCCTGTTTCAGCAAGTTGGTGGAGCGCCAGCTTTTTGTCAAGTCAAGGGTGCCTGTGGAATGTTGTCAACCATCTTAGCTTCTGAGGAATTCAATTTGAGGCGGACAACATTCTACCGGAGCACAAAATCAAGGCGTCTGATAGCTCGATAGCTGAGGGGAAATGTTGGCGCTTTGACAATTTTGGATTCAGCATTGCACGGAACTTTTCGTACATGAAACGCCCAGTACTCTTTGCCTCAAAAAACAACACCAATGGCTTTGAACTTCGGATCAAAAACGACACCGAGACTCTTTTCTTCGTGCCACGTGTCCCACGTCGTCCCAAATGGACTTCACTCAGGCCCTTAGGGCCTCAATGGATCCAAATGGAGTTGGGCGTGTGCGCTTAGGTACCAGGTATAACTTGGGCCCTGGAGTTGGCAAACTCAACCAGTCTGCCAGCAGGCACCAAGAGTTCTTTCCCCAAAATCTTCCTCTGAAAGCAATCTCAGAAACAGCGAAGTGATGTCTTTGCCTACTTGCAACCTCAAAATCAACTGTAGTGCCTGCCTCTATGAACTGCTTACTCCACAACGGGTCTTTACAACTTTACAAGAAGAATCTAAATAAAATACGACAAAATAATATATTATACACATATTACATATTCGTGTCCCAGAAAATTCTATGAAAATGGTCACAAACATCTGCAGACTTACCATTGGCTCCACTTGCGAAAAAAAATTATTGTCTAACAATTTGTGTGAGCTTTAGTGACAAGTCTGGCACTTCCAGCCACTCCATCAGCTACGACTTCTATGGTTAGTTTGTGCATGTGTCTGTGTGCTCTGCTTCCACTGCCAACCTCGCTTGCCGAGTGGCTCAAACAGAATGCCTGAAGTCCAGGGATCCAAGTCTTAACTCCTTAACTCAACGCAGGAAAAGTCGCCTTACTCGGCCTCGACCGCGCCCTGGGGCCCAGGGTGCAAGATCCCAACAATAGGGATCCACAGGGGACGCATACGTTTTTGAACTGTATGGTGCAGCATGGCCGCGGTCGGGAAAACCTCGAGATCGCTCGAGAAATCGACAGTCCGCTTGCGGATGTCGAGAGGTGCTCACAACTTCTCCAGGCAGATTATGATAAGTTTCATACAATAAGTTTCATACAAATATGTATATATACATATGCAATTCTCGTACTGCAGCTGCAAGAGGACGTGCAAAACCGTAGATTTTGATAAAACCACTCGAGTAGTCTAAACTAGGAACTAAACTAACCTTCCAGGAACCAAATGCCTGCATATCATGCATCATTGTTCAATTCTTCATGGATGCGCTAAAGTCAAAGTGGGCAGTACCTTCACCATCGTCTGCTGATGCCTTTTGCGATACCAAAAGCTAGTCATTACTAGTCCATGCTGACCCTTGCCGGGTTTTGTCGAATTCATACCCCCAATATCCCCCAATTCCAATGGAATGAGATAACTTTCCCCGTTAAAATTGTCCGTGCCATGATTTTGGGCTCTAGGGTTTGGTCTTAGGATTTAGGCTTTTAGTATCTTTTAGTGGTGGGACTTTGTTGTCTTGGGTTGTTTTAAACTGGCCTTAATTTCAGGGATTTCAACCTCTGGTCTGCAGGGAAAGCATGCCGGAAATGGTCGGGCGATTTTGGAGAAGTTGACTGATTTCCTGATTGTCGCTTTCACCTGGAGAAGTTCTGATGAAGAACCCCGGTTGAGAAGATCTAGCGGATGGCTGACAAATCATAGGCTACCCATTAAACATCGTATGATGTGAAAGGTCGCAAAAATCCTTCTGGGATTTGAAGCTGAACCTCTCTGCCCCAATTCGTGAGGTTTATCATCTGAATCTTGGTTGACTATGTTGACTATGAAATAGAATGACTTCTGATGGCTCTTGCGACTTTGTCTGTGACTTTGGATTGCCATGGATTGCCCATTGCTTGGATCTTCCAACCTGCGCTCTATCCACGTGAAGCACACAGCTGAAGCTAGAAAACGCTGCGCAGAAACGACTATATACCAATTGACTCAGAGGTTCCTACATCACTGTGGGTGGAACTGTATGTGTATCCACAAAATCACCCAGACGTCATAAAAGATGTCACTTGCCAACTTCGCAAAGCGTTTTGAATTTAATTTGCATACTCGGCTTTTCCTTGCCATCACACTTCAGTGTGGTCATTATATGTCATTATCATCTTTCTGCATATTTCCAGCTCCAGCCTTCTATTGTGCTGTGCATTAGCGACTAGTTACAACCTCTGCCGAAATGCTCACAGCAATAGGCCGACTTGTCCAAGGGTGCATCAAGCAGCCTCAGAATACAAGAATTGACGCCAAGTCACCTAGAGTCCTAGAGGAAATTCGCAAGATAGATGGTGTAAGATGGTGTAAGGAGGTCGTTTCATGATCTTAATGGTTTAGCTCTCAGCTCTCAAGCAGTTCTACATTCAGTTCACAGGCAAAAAGAGTAAAAAGAATGGCATGGTCCTGTGCAAACCAGCTTTGATCCAAGACACCCTTCAGTGCAATCGTAAGTCTTTGTTACCTCGGAGCTCAATGGCAGTGGCTTCTGGAAGCCGCTTCTGGAATCACTTTGCACGAGGTCTCGAACCATCCCAAGCTGGGGCTGGAATCCTCTGATTTTGGAAACACTCTGTGCTGGCTTCTTGTGCTCACAATAAACCGAGTACCCATCAGGCTGGAAAGGGTCTGTGCTATGTGGTGTTTTCAACATGTTTTACAAATAAATAGTAATTAAATAGTAATTAAATTGCTACTAAATAGTTTCAAAGCTTGAAATCCTGATGTGTGATGCATGCCTTCCTCCAAGTTACGTGACCCCGCACTTGAGTCCAAGTCCACACGCCATTGATCTCCTTCTTCTCCCACCTTAGTGAAGTCTTAGAGATCAGCCCTTAACCGGGCTCAACCTATGCGACTGCTCGGCCATTGGGCGTCCCTCATGTCTTTCTCATCCAATTCCGGGATGATTTCAGATGTGAGGTCAGTCATGAGATGACTTGGGGAATTCGGGCGCTCACTCATGTTTGCCCATTTCACAACTACTCCATTTGGACGGATTTCCAAACGTGCACCTCAACAGACTTTTCTAATGAAAATGAATCGTACCTGGATCTACGACGTCTACGACCTGCAGATCCTCCGTGCCCACATGCTGAAGACGAGTAGCTGATGCTGCAGCTTCAGAGGGACAGCTGGATGGTTAGGTCCAGTGCAAGCCAAACCCTTGTGTGTGCAACACCTCAAGTTCTTTGGCGATTTTGCCACGTGGCTGGAAAAAGGCAACAATTTTTGTGGGGGTGATCGATTTGATTGATCCGGTGGTTTCAAATCTTGGCACTAACTGTGACTTTTTACTAGTCTTTTGCAACTGGGACCCAATGCAGGAACAGTCCTTTTGTTGCAAATGAGCTCTGCTCCTGAATAATTTCGGTCAAAATGACAAGGAGAGTTATACAGGCTTAAGTCGGGCTACTGGGTTTTGTATCTCTTGGCGAACCTAAGCCTTTTTTTGCCCAGCCTACCAATTGTCAGTTTCCGCAATGGAGAATCAAAGTGACGTTGGACTGGACAACATCTGACAACTATTGAACTCCAGGTCAGAAGCTCCCATTCAAAACCAAGCACCAAGGGCACCAAGGGTACCAACAGCAAGGCCATCTTGGCTCGAGGCCTTGCTGCCAAGGAGCCAATGCTTCTTGGCTGTAGACCAGCCATGAACGAAGTCTCAGGGCGCTCAGACGCTCTGGAGGGTTCATTGAAGTTTACGGCCCTGTAAATAAATGAACTTGTGGATCATATGATTGGACAACATCTTACCCAAACATGTCGCCATGAATCTTGGTGTTTCAAACATGGCAAAGGTTGCACAGTATCAAATTCATTTGCGGGTTGCCTCAAGCACAATGAAAAACAAATTATGATAAATCGTGCACAGGAACACAATGACGAGGCTACAGAGGTTTATGATAGGATAAGTATCCTTACCAGTAGTGCCGCACAAGGCGGTGGCGGAAGTTTCAAAAATAGGAAACCTATAGGAGAGGTTGGTTGTTGTGAATCACGGATGGCAGAGCGAATCCATTGATGGACCGAAAGGTGGTTGGAGCTGTGTTTTTTGGAGTGGCTGCAATGGTTGCAGTGGTCACCTGGTCCGTCACCTCACCCACAACTGATGGATGTAGTGTGGTGTAGCGCAGCTGTAGTTGTAGTTGTAGTGTAGGGGAGTTGTAGTTATGGTGTGGTGTAGTTCGTGTAGTGTAGTTGCAGTTGCATTTGTGGTGGTGTAATGAGTGCGTTGTAATGTAATGTAATGTAATGTAATGCAATGTAATGTAATGTAATGTCATGTAACATAATGTAATGTAATGTAATGTAATGCAATGTAGGGTAGGCTAGTGTATGTAGTGTAATTGAGTGTAGTGTGGTGTGGTGTAGTGTGGTGTAGTGTAATGCAATTAGTGTAGTGTAGTGTAGTGTAGTGTAGTGTAGTGTAGGGTAGTGTAGTGTAGTGTAGTGTAATGCAATTAGTGTAGTGTAGTTGTAGTTGTAGTTGTAGTGTAGTGTTATGAATTGTAGTTGTAGTTGTAGTTGTAGTGATAGTTGTAGTTGCAGTTGTAGTTGTAGCTGTAGTTGTAGTTGTAGTTAGTGTAGTGTAGTGTCGCATGGTGTAGTGTAGTGTAGTGTAATTGAGTGTAGTGTACTGTAGTGTGGTGGAGTGTAATGTAGTGAGGTGTAGTGTAGTGTAATGGAGTGGAGTGGGGTGTAATGTAGTGCAGCGTAGTGTAATGCAATTAGTGTAGTGTAGAGTAGGGTAGTCTTATGTAGTTGTAGTTAGTGTAGTGTGCTGTCATTAGTGTAGTGTAATGTAGTGTAGTTGCAGTTGCAGTTGCAGTTGTAGTTGTAGGTTAGTGCAGCGTCATTCAGTGTAGTGTAGTGTAGTGGAGTGTAGTGTAGTGTAGTGCAATTAGTGTAGTGTAGTGTAGCGTAGTGTAAATGTAGTATTGTTGTAGTTATAGTTGTTGTAGTAGCTGTAGTTAGTGTAGTGTAGTGTCGTGTAGTGTAGTGGAATGTAATGTAGTGTAGTGTAGTGTAATTGCGTGTAGTGGAGTGTAGTGGAGTGTAGTGTAGTAGTGGAATGTAGTGTAGTGTAGTTGTAGTGTAGTGTAGTGAAGTGTAGTGAAGTGTAGTGTAGTGTAACGTAGTGTAGTGGAATGTAGTGTAGTGTAGTATAGTGTAGTGTAGTGTAGTAAAGTGTAGTGTAGTGTAATGTAGTGTAGTGTAGTCTAGTGGAGTGTAGTGTAGTGTGGGGTAGTGTAGTGTAGTATAGTATAGTGTAGTGTAGCGTAATTGAGTGTAATTGAGTGTAATTGATTGTAGGTTAGTGTAGTGTAGTGGAATGTAGTGGAGTGTGGTGTAGTGTAGTGTAGTGTAGTGTAGTGTAGTGGGAATGTAGTGAAGGTGTAGTTGTAGTTG
>Ga0126342_10005562_pt1 | contig 22043 bp, 18 predicted proteins | sample Cyp1metagenome_FD_92528 | JGI IMG/M metagenome (GOLD analysis project Ga0126342, IMG submission 92528) | Coral microbial communities from Lord Howe Island, Old Settlement Bay, Australia - Cyphastrea 1 metagenome | ecosystem: Host-associated > Invertebrates > Cnidaria > Coral ...
AGGAGGACGAGGAGGAGGAGGAGAGGAGGACGAGGCAGGAGGAGGCGGAGGAGGAGGAGGAGAAGGAGGAGGAGGCAACTGACATAAAATCTAACAACCCTCACCTGGCAGGTGGGGAAATAGCATCTAACTAGAGCCAGAATGACCGGAAACCTCAGTGTTAGATATATATGGTGAACCACGGATTGTCAGTCTAAAGATGGAATGACCATAAGCCTTAATTAATACTTGACTTTACCTGATCAAATCAAGATGGGGCCAACATGGGGCACCACCTCATAGCAGGAATATGCCAAGCGCTTGGATACAGAACATGTCCCAATTCCGAGATCGTCCAATCAACATGGATAGGATGGCAAAATCATTGCTGGTTGGTGGTTTCAACCCCTCTGAAAAACATGAGTCAGTTGGGATTATGACATTCCCAATATATGGAAAGTCATAATCTAGCCATGTTCCAAACCACCAACCAGATATATTGTTATTCCAATTATTAACCATTATTAACCATTATTAACAATAGATTAACCAGGAAAATTCATGTTCCAAACCACCAACCAGATATAGTGTTATTCCAATTATTAACCATTATTAACCATTATTAACCATAGATTAACCATAGATTCACCAGGAAAATTATATGGTTCCAGTCACCACCAACCAGCATTGTTATGGCATCCATTGGGACATGTTTCTTCGATGAATTTGTACGGGATCCCAGGAGAGCAACGTTTTTTCTGGGACTTTCACCCAGGGATGTGTCCCACAGTCTTCGCAGAAAGGGATCAACAACAAGCGCATCCAAGTTGGTGCCACATGGGTATGGATCAATACCTATTAATACCATTTTTAGGGGGATGAACATCCATTTACCAGCTATTTTGATGTTCACCAGGGGTACAAGGTTTTGACACACTGCCACATAGCTAAGTTTGGTTCATAAGTAAAAGAACTGTTCCTTCTATGGTAATGGTTTTCTCAGCTAGTAGTTGTGCTTCGATGGGCTTTAAACAACCGAAACAACTGGTTCAAGTATAAATCAAATAGAGGTTTCCTGAAATGGAGGTACCCCCAGTTCTCATCCATTTTATATTTGGATTTTCCATTGTAAACCATCCATTTTGAAGTACCCCCACTAATGGAAACCTCCATTAATCGTGTTCTTGTTGCTGGGATAGTGATGGTATATAATTAATCAAATGTTAGTGGGATATGAATGGTTTTATGGTGATTAACATTAAATGTCAATGTGTATAATCATTACATCAATATTTATTAATAATGATATTTGGATTATACACATCGAATCCCATCAAACCATGATATTTAATAAATGTTCACTATCATTTAACCTATTAATATTAACATTTAACATTGACATATTAGGTATAATATCATGAATCATAAACATATTTAACATTATTAATTATCATTAACATCATTAATTATCAATTAGTTATCATGTTATTTTGGGTTATGTTTAACTGGTTGGTGGTTTCAACCCCTCTGACAATATGAATTCGTCAGTTGGGATGATGACATTCCCAACTGAATGGAAAGTCATGAAAGCCAGCCAGGTTCCAGTCACCACCAACCAGACATCATTCACATCATATTCCCATTCTTGTTGGTTTATAGCTTATTAACCACTATTAACCATAGATTAACCATAGATTAACCATAGATTAACCATAGATTAACCATGATTCCATAGATTAACCATAGATTAACCATGATTCCATAGGTTAACCATAGATTAACCATAGATTAACCACTATTAACCATCACTATTGACCACCAACCAGCCGTTTGCCAAGGGGCTCCACCGTCACCAGGGAGGGTTTTCCGGGGCCAGGCTCGGGGTGCCAGAAACCTCATGAGGTGAGTCGTTGGCCAACAGAAAGACGCTTTGGCTCGTATCAAACAACCCACCAATGTTACATATGTATTTAAAAAAATATTATTCAATATAATATATATATATGTAGTTATAATAATTATATATATATATTATGTGTGTGATATATAAATAGACATAGATTGACCAATCATGGTCAATCATGGTGAATCGATCTTAAGCATGACCTTCGCCACAGCTCGAGACCTTCGCCCTGAGCTTTGGCACTTCTTTTGAGGCTCACTCCGTTGACGATGACCTGTGGATGGGAACCCATCCAGATTTCCCAGGGCGATTCACGTCGTTTTCCAGGGGTAGTTTGATAACTATAAAGAAATATGGGAAATATGGGAAGCATGACCCATTAATATGGGATATATGTTTATATATATATATGTATATATATATGTATATATATATGTATATATATATGTATATATTATATATATATATTATGGTCAATATATATATATATATATTATCAATATCATACTACCCACCATAAGTAAATTAATCATTAATATTGACCCCAAAAAAACACAATATCAAACTACCCATTCACGCTTTACAAGTCAAATCACTGAAATGCCTAGCTGACATTAGCTAACTAGCTATTTGTGTGGGTTTGGATTACGACACCAAGATACATCAAGTACATAAGTACGTAAGTATAGTAATGTATAGTAATTTATAGCAATGTATAGTAATGTATAGTATGTAAAGAATGTATAGTAATGTATAGTAATGTAAAGTAATGTATAGTAATGTACAGTAATGTATAGTATAGTCTAGTCTACTATAGTATAGTATATATAGAGCATTATATAGCAAAGTAATATACATATAGTATTAATACCCCAATTTCAACCTCATCCAATCACGCTCCACGCCTGATTCTTGTCATGCAGGATGCGACTGATCACCTAAAAAGGGGCTGGTTTTATATGGAGATATCGTGGGGATGTCATGGAACATTCATGGAATATAAAATGGGATGTAAAATGGGATGTACCATTTGGGTAAAATGATGTAAAATAGGGAGTTTCCAGTTTCCAGCATGTAAAAGATTGCCGGAGGGATCCTATTTTTTCCCGTCATGCGGTGAGGTATCACTTCTCCAAAGCCAACAAGTGATCTTCTGCAGCAGAGTCACACCATACTTCCTTGGTGCCGGGTCGATGCTTTGTGAAACGTACGTGATATACGTGCCCCTTGGCATGGATGACCAGCAACGAGTTGTTGGATCACGATGACCAGCGGCCTGCCACTTGTTGCCATATGTTGAAAAAAAACATAGTCAGTCCTCGGCAATCTGTTTCTGTTGCCAATGTTTGTCAATCGAACTTTCAAACTGATTAATAAAATATACAGATCATACGAGCAATAGCTCTGGATACCTCTGGTTTGTGATATCGTATCCCAATTGGCTCCCAAAAAAAATGCCAAGCTGAACTCGTGCACGCTTGGTGACCCACTCCCCACACGTTGCAGAACAATGCTGTTGGGATGAGCAACTCCGATTCTCGATGCCAAATGTGGGCCCCCCAGTGATGTGAACGCTGGTTTATAATCCCCAGGAACTATAGTTATAAGTACCATAAACCATAGTTATTGGAGTTATTAACCAACTTAGCTATCTAGGGGGCACCACATTGCAGGCCCTATATATCTTAGATCATTTTCAGGGTTTTCCTCTTGATTCTCGATTCAATTGAGCCACCTACTGATCTCAATGGCAAGTTCGCAGAATTCCTCCATGTTTTCATCGAAAATTAGTACAAACAATTTCAGTATATTCCAATAGAATGTGACAGGACACCATTTGGCCATCTTGAAATCACTTTACTACAAGAACATGCCCTGATGAATATGTCGAACTAATAGTTGAACTGTCTGACTAGGAATTATATGTGTATTATACATATATATATATATATATATGTATTCTTACTCTCCAATAATCAACTCCAATAACCAAACATGGCAGTTGGAACTCCCCGCACTAAATTAATGATTTTCCAAGCAATGCTTGATTACGAGAGTCTATTCACCAATATATATTTCACTCATATTCATACTCCATTATATTCCATTAAATTCCATTATATTTCATTATATTTCATTATATGATTATATATGGTTACATATGTTTCTATATGATTCGATATGATTCTATATGATTCTACATGATTATATATGATTATATGTTACTCTAAATCATTATATATATATATATCATTATATATGATTATATATGATTATATTTGATTAATGTTGTATACCGATTAGTCTCCTGGGACTCTTTTGTGAGACAATTTTCATAAATAATTGAGTATCTTGTGAATGGGGGGGTGAGCCTCTATTGTGAGAAGTTTTTTCTCAGATCCATTTTTTTGAGGAGGAGCTTTATCCCCCTTTATACACCTTTCTTTGGGTAAAGCTGGTCCATTTACTTTAGAAAGCCATATCCATGTTAAAGCCTTGAAAATGCAAGGTTTCCCAAATAATTAGATGCCTTATTAAACCCTTATTTAAAAAATAGCACCCGAGCAATTTTTCAATGGGGTACCCCATGGCCCACGAGTGACCCAGATCCTCAATAATGTAATTGGTTTGATGGTACCCTATTGTGCACAAAAACTTTTGGAGCATTGTTTTTGGGATTTAAAAGGACATCAATTGAAAGTAGATTGATGTCAATTGAAATCCTTACTTAAGTTGACTATCCTAAAACATGTTGAGGGGGGGGGGCCAGAAAATGCCGATTTATTGAGTAGCCTAAAATTGTTGAAGGGGGGCCTACACTAATCAGTATCCAACATTAAATATGATTCTATATGATTATACATGATTTTAAATGATTTTATATGATTTGACATGATTATAAATGTTTATATATGATTATTATATATATGATTATAAATGATTATGTATGATTATATATATATATGATTATATATATGATTATATATATGATTATACATCATTATATATCATTATATATCATTATATATCATTATATATCACTATATATCATTATAGATTAGTGGATTATACCCATTTATGGCTTTTTAAACCAGGGGGCCCTTCCACCCGGACTGCCCAGCTTCCCCTTCTCGCTGCCGTAGAGCACCCGCACGCGGTCTCCAACTCGGACCCCCATCTCCTGGTTTTCAGAGCAAATTAGCTGTTAAAACATACGCTATTAATCTGGTTGGTGGTTTCAACCCCTCTGAAACATACGAAAGTCAGTTGGGATCATTATTTCCAATATATGGAAAAATAAAAAATGTTCCAAACCACCAACCAGTAATGATATACCCTCTGGTTATTTAACGTAGCTATAGCATACATGGCCCATTTATATGATAAACATGATGATTTACCTCTTGAAAATGGTGATTTCCCACAGCTACGTTAAATATCCAGAGGCATTCCATCCAAAAAAAATGTGCGCTGAAAACTATAGCAGGGGCTTCCTACTGCAGTAAACAATGGTAAACATACCATCCATAGCATATACTGTAGGTCTATTTTTTTCGTACATGTTCATCCCTACAAATCCGACAGGTTTTCTATGAGACAATCATGGAAAAACCCTCTGCCGGTTTCGATGTGACCAGTTTTTTAATGTTTCTTAATGTTTTATGATGTGTATTATACCCTCTGGTTATGACTAACATAGCCATGGTTAGCCATGGCCCTAATCGAAATAGATGGTTTACCGAACTTAATACTTGGTGGCTCATCCCACTTAGTAAATGGGTTGTAACCCCAATTACAAGTGGAATAACCCTACTTATCCCATTTATAACTGGGGTTATAACCCACTTACTAAGTGGGATGAGCCACCAAGTAGCATGGTGGATCTTTCCATGGCGAACTGTGAGTCATAACCAGATGGTAATATGTGTTGGATCCCTCAGGTTTTCCAGCAACAGTTCGGAGTTGAACAGACATAAAGGGCCTACGGATCTCTGATAGGATACCATGTTCAAGAGGTAAATCATCATTTTTATCATATAAATGGGCCATCTATAGTTCATGATGATTAGAAAGGGCATTACAACTCAATTGATTAAGCACAGTCCAATACCATGTTACGTTCATGTCATCCCCATGTCAATGCTGGGTCATGAGGATGTACAATTGGTATGTCAGTATGTCAGTTTGGCAGAAATTGGCCTAGCACAACAGGCCGCACTCGTCCAACCTGGCCTTTCCCCAGGGAAAATGTGGTGCGAATCTTTGGAAGGAGATATCAGAAGTGCCACTGTTCCAGACCCTGCATAGCTACAGATTCACGCGCTGTCCATTTCCTCATATATAACACATGTTCACCCTTGAGATTGATATGCAATCATTGATGTACAGACCATGACCCCCGGCTCTAGGTCACATCCTTCTACCAACAGTGACACCAAACAGAATGCCAGTAAAAAAATGGCGGACATTGGATTTTCCATGTTTTTGTTTCTCTATTCGTTCTGTTGACTTTCCATGATTTTCCATACTTGAAAAGGGCGCTTCCAAAGGATAGGTGTACTGAGTGCGCTATCACAAAGGACAGGTTTGACTAAAGGCTACCATTTACCCATGTTGCAGGAAAATATGGAAAACATTGAGAAACATGTCTGGTTGGTGGTTAAAAAACAATCTTGAAAAATGATGGAGTTCGTCAATGGGTTTCGGATGACATCCCATAAATGAAATGGACAATAACATTCATGTTTGAAACCACCAACCAGATTTAGATGTTCCATGAACAACTAACAACCATTAACCAACCAGAGGCTAACCCCCATTGAGAACCATGTATACCATGTATTCACGGGTTTTTCACTCACTTTTCACCGCCTCTTCTACGAATTTCTACCAGTTTTCGACCGTTCTTCGATCCATTCACCGGCCAGTTTTTTCGACTCCAAAAGTCTCGCCTTCGCCAGATCAATTCTCACCAATTTGCGGTCCACATCCTGCAGGAACTAAAAAAAATGCATTTTTGATGGGGAAAACCACGAAAACATCATGATGAAGCATCAAATTCGTGGGGTAGCGTAGTTTTGACAATGCCGCTGTGTCTGAAGTGTCTTCGGTGAAATTTGAAAACAAAAATACGAAAGGTCAGGGTCTTTCTTGGCCCCCTTGTGATTACTCCCTTCCCGGCTCCCGTGGATCGGGAGGAGAGGGCCACATGGACATCTCTTTGCTAATGCGCAGGAAAGGCAACCTGGGTGTCACTCCTAGAGACAACGGAAAAGCACCAGCCGGACCCTGTGATTTTGTAATTTTTTGTTTTTTTCTGGATGAAACATGATGAAACAATGATGAAAAGGTGAAAAACAGAAGATCCATCTCTATGGATGTGACAACTTAAATGTTTTAGGCTTAGGCTATTTCTGAGAGCCTGTTTGGAACCGAACTGTATTATCAAGTTTTCCCTGCTTGCGAGTACATTCACAAAACAGATAGCGCAATCGAAAGTGAAAGTGCAGCCAAAGCTTGGAACCTGACTGAGGAATATTGTAAAACAATGAATGAGGCCATCTTGTGGATTGACCTCTAAATTCGAAGCCAGTTGGAATCAGTGAGTCATTGCCCTATCAACGTGAAACCCAAGATGCATTGATTGGCAGATGCCCGTCTAACTTTGGGGCAGAGCCCTCACAAACATCGATCAACATTGGCAGCAGCATGCTTCCAGGTGGCTGTCTATAGCGCTTTTCATTTTCTTCCTGCAGAGAATGGCTGGCTTTCTGTGGAACCAGCTGCAACAACATGGTGCAAAAAACATGCAGAAACTCCATGTAGTAGCAGAATCTGGTGGATCCAGAAGTTTCCAACATGCGGTTCGCAAAATGATGTCTTCAATATGTTAATATACTATGACATATAATATATATATATATATATTATACACATGACATAAAAGTACATAAACAAGAACATGACCAACACATGATCATGGATGGCTTCGCCCGGCTCCGTGTGAAGCCATCCTGGGGATCGAGAAGCACTGTAACATGTTACAACCCCCATAAGTTGCATTACAACACCTGTAACATCCTGTAATTATCCTGTAACTATGGTGAATTCATGTGAATTCCAATTATAACTGGAACAGCACTTCAATATCTTCAATATACCATTTGGTTATTTGACATAGCCATGGCAAATCACCATTTTTAATAGGTACACCCAGGTAAACCATCTATTTCTATGGGCCATCTATACCATGGCTATGTTAAATAGCCAGAGGGTAATGATCATGACCACGATGGCTGGCACTGGGCCAGTCCTTTCGGATCCGTTGGTGGAAAGGTATGACGCCCCCCTTCACTCGGGGCTTCAAATGTGGTGCCCATCTCACCAACGACCGCAACATGGCGCTGGTCAGAAATGAGGATCTGTGGATGAGCAGTGAGCTATTCAAAAAGGTTGTGGATTGGGGTTACTGAAGGCATGGCAGCGATTGACAAGAATCTATAGGAATCTCCCGTTGGATTTTCAAGAATGATCTTCCCTACAGCCACCATGAAACAAATTCATCGTACGCTCCAAGCACTCACCATGATGAGTGCAGCGTGTATCAAGATATGTTTGAAGGTAAATTAGAGAGAGAGAGAGAGGACAGTGATTCCGCAATGGTGTATGAATAAAATCAAATCACACAATCTGCGTTTCTACCTGAAACAGTTGCCACACTTTGAATCCGTGGCGTGGGTATGAAGCCAATTTTGGAAGCTCTTTCACGACTAATGGTTTCAGGCTAACACCCAACTTTGTGGGAGAACAAAGCATCCGTAAGAGCCACAGGGTCAACACGGTCACTAACTCCTCCCGGAAACTGTTAAAACCTGCATACCATTGGTTGGGGAAGTCGTGTCCAAGGATGACAATTGCTGAGCCAACAGAATATGGCATACACTCTCACTATACACAGTATAAAGACCGATATAGAAATCAAATGAAATCGATGTAGCTATATAGATCTATCCATCTGAATCTATCTATATCTACCTAATTATATACCCTCTGGTAATGACTAACATAGCTATTGAAAATGGCCATTTATAATGAGTCTTCCCATTAAAAATGGTGATGTTCCATAGCTACGTTAAATTACCAGAGGGTAATGACGCCACTGGTGCCATTAAGATCAAGAACTCCTTTTTGTACCCTCATGGATTGTCATCTTGGCCCGCTTCGCAGGCGGCGTTGTCGGCGGCTCACTACTTGCACTGGGCCACCCTTGCAGCGCGGCTTGAGCAGTTTGTGAAGAAAGAGTTATATACTGGTTGATGGTTTTCACCTGTGCCAAGAATTGTCAAAAATGGATGGAACACGCAATTTACGATGTTTGATTTTGTTTCAAAATATGGAACTGTCACTTCACTACAGCAATGCAATGCACTCCAACATGTTGGGAAAAATGGCTGCATCCCCAATATGCACCATGGACCAGGGTCCACACGGTCCGACAAGAGCAACGCACTGGAACGACCGTTGATTTTGAGGGTCGGTCTTGTGCTGTACCGGGACCGGCCCTTGAAATCCCCACAAAGTGAACGGACAGCAATCTATTCTGTTGACAGTAAGTTTAAAGATGTTTCACTGTCACAAAACCATAAGATTGTTCTTAAGTCATGAAGGATGACAGGATGATAACTGATGATAACTCGGATACCCCTATGATCCCCTAATTATGTTGGGAAACATCCATAAAACTAACGATTTGTTTCCAGCAGTATCTTCCCAGACACCTGACCCCTTGCAGTGCCTAGGAAAATTCCATGCATGCGACCGAAGAGATCTGGCTCTGCCTCCTGACAGGTTGTCATGAGTCGCTGGGGCTCAGGCACCAAGAACTACTGTGGTTACCCCCTTTTCCACCACAAGAATTAAACTTACACCATTGCTGCCCATTGATAAACGCTACTTCATACTGTTCGAGTTTTGCAAATGGATGGCTGGTCTGCTGGTCTCAAAAACTGCGGTTACTGATCAAAGATTGGATGATTAATATCCGGGGATCCAACTCATATCAACTCATCACCATGTGGCCAACAACATCTAACTACATCCAATTACCAGAGTAACCTGAATGTTAAAAAAAATCCGTTACACATCTGGATGGATTTGAAGTTCAGAATGCATGTTTGAGGATATTTAAGGATGGTTTTCAACCAACTGTTTTTTTTTCCCAAACAATGCTATCCTGTTGGCGTTCCCTGGGATGGTCCAGCAAGCATCTGTACCATTATGTTCAGTGGCAGCAAAGTGCCCGGACCCTCTTGACAAAGGCTATCACAAAACATGTTGCTAATGTGTTCGGCAATTCGGTTGTTTTTGCTTCATGCACCCTGAAGACGTTTCAAGACCACCTATGTCCAATTCCTAAGTCATGAGGTCACCCCTAGTCATCATCCATTTTATGTTAGGATTTTCCATTATTTTCACCATCCAGCGATAAAGGGGTACCCACATTAACAGCAGAAGGGGCCTCCAGCTCGTGCCACTTGCGCAGGTCACTCATGTCCTTTCGACAAACGGCGGCTTGAAATTGCTCTCGTGACCTTTCGCGACTGTCAACATCGATTCTTAGTTTGTTGACGGCTTGCATATTATGTAGATATACTGTATATATCCGTATTTGAAGTTGTACGTTCTTGCTATATCATAACAATAATAACAATAATCATGATCATAATACATTATTGCTGATTACTAGTGCTTTTTCGCGGACATGTGCACAACATCATGCATCTCAAAGACATGTGGGTAGTTGTGGGTAGATGATCAAACTTTACCATCTGAAGTGGCTTCACGGTCATCGGGAATCCCAAAACGGGAACCAAATCTCGGCCCCAACTGAAATTGGGAACACAACTGCCCATCAGTTCTTCCAGTTCGCATCACTTCTGTATTTTGATACTTGTTCCAGGTGCATCCAAATAGTTTAAAAAAATGGAAGATCCTAAAGTACTAGAATCCTCGACTTTCAGCTGCTTTTGTCCCCAACACTCGGAAATATCCTCACTGATCCTCACTGATTGCTGAAAATACCTCTATATATATATATTAAGCTAGCTGTATCCCGAGTCCTAAACTCATCAAAAGTGTCTTGTTCAAGACGTCAGAATGCCCCAAAATTGGATGGCTAGATGTGCATTGGACTTTCCATAATGGATTGACATGATCCCCAAAAAAAAAATGTACAGTAAAACCTCACGATTATCCCTTTCAATCATCAATCAACAGGGCTTTTGAACACAAATATTCATAAATCATTTTCTATACCCTCTGGTAGTTTAAACATATAGCTATTGAACATGGCCCATTTATAGTGGATTTGCCCATTGAAAATGGTGATTTTCCATAGTTATGTTAGTTTGCCAAAGGGTAAATCATGTTCCCTACCTTCGTTGCTCCGAACTTCCACACAACACCTTAGGCCGGCTAGGCGTTTTTCGGTGCCACAGCTCCTCCCCACCGAAGGTGCTGCGAAAGCGGCGCCGCGCCGCAAGGTCGGCGTTCACCTGGACTGCAAGGGCTTATGGTTTACCCTCTGGTAAACTAAAATAACTATGGAAAATCATTATTTTTTAATGGATAAATCAACTATAAATGGCCATTTTCAATAGCTATGTTAGATTACCAAAGGGTATTCATGTTTATTCCACCCTAGAATAAACACATGTGGTAGGAAAGGGCTTTTATGATGGTTCAAGGGCGAAAATGGTTCATAATCACCTTCCTATAATAGATGGTTCTGTTGTATGAGCATCATGAAAACATATGAAAACCATCTATTGTGAAGGTATGTGAAGGTTATCACATGTTATCTTATTGATCCTTTAAAATTTATTGATGAAAGTTGGTGGTTGTTATGCGGTTTACTTGTTGCAGTGGCTGTATGTTTGTTGGTTATTGATGGTTTTGCAGGATGATCGTATTCTGTTTGAGGGTAAAAGTTATGGATTATGGGTGTTACCAGATGTTACGACTATCCAAAGACACGAATACTACAACATGCTCAATGAATTGAACATCTTTGGGATGGTCAACTTTGGATGTTGAGACTCCTACCGACACAGTATCATGGCTATACAGCTGAAGGATTCAATGTATAAGGATAGCGTTCCCATTTGACCATCCCGACCATACAAGAGTTCCCATGGACGGCATTGATAAGCAAAAACGGTTGTTTTTTTAACTTCCGGGAGGAACAGAATCAGCTGGAATCATGGTCCAAACTAAAATACTTGGTGGCGAATTACCCACTTAGTATGTGGGCTATAACCCCAGTTATAAATATGGGATAAGTAGGGTTTATCCTCTATAGTTGGGGTTATAACCCACTTACTAAGTGGGTAGTTCGCCACCAAGTAAAGCAACATATCTTTGACATCAGCAATCAGTTTCTCGGAAATCTCAAAGATCCTCAAGTCTCTCAATTCTCGATCTTGTCATGATACATTCTACAAAACATCCGCATGTTTCAGAAGTGTAACTCAGGGTTTCTGGCTTGCAGGACAAATCTCAGTCAGGGGCGTCCAAGAAGAATACACCCAAGGGTGTCAACCTGGCAGGTGAAACCTTGGATACTCATGGCTACTCCAGATTTACCAAAAAAAAAGTAGAAAACCGGAACATGTTGATGCCTGACCACAAAAAAATCATGCTTCAGTGGCAAACAGTTCCTGACCATTCGAAGTTGCAAGGGTAGCTCAAGGTCTTCTATATCTATCTGTGTCCATATACATGTACTGTTATAGTATACACAAAATGTGGTGTGCTCAAACCATTTTGCTTAGTTTAAAATGTCAGAAACCAACAGAAACATGTTTCATCTCTTTGGCAAAGCGAGTCAAAAGCTGCAGTCCCAACATGTTCCATGCTTCAGATTCTACAACTTCGTGCTGTCCAAAGCCAGCATCTTACCCCACCGGAGTTTCCCTATAAAAGGCATGGTCATCCATGTAAACTATGATCAGGGGGAAGGTCGCGAGACCTTGAAGATGGAATGACATCTTCCAACAACTCTATCAAGGTGAATGTCCTAGCGTTGGCAATTTTGGGCTCACTGCTTTGTGGAAATGGAGCTCGAAATGGATACAAAATCAGAACCAAATACTGCAGACATCAAACCTCGAGCAAATTCGCAATCACAAATACGGAGATTCTTGCGGAATTCCATGATTGATGTTTAGCTGCAAAGGTCAGTATGGATAGATAATCCATCACCCTTACCGAAGGATCATGATACAGCAATTAATCATCCGTAGCGCAAGGGTCAAAGGAACATGCAAGGGTTCGAGTGCTATGTAGCAATCTGAGAATGCTTTTCAAAAAGGATATGGATTGTTTTAGAATATTGTTTGTTTACATAGCTGAAACCGGCTGCAACAACCATTGGAACAAATTTAGTTCTATTCATGTCATAGTACTTCACGTTATATTCATTTCCTAAATATATATATATATGGGTTTGTCTGAAAATAGTGTACCCCTACACCCAATGGTTAATGATCATTATCCCTACTAAATGGCTATAATTGGGGGTATACCCCATTTTCAGACATACCCATATAAATAAATACAGTGATAACAAACGCGAAGATCCCTTCAATGGAGAAGCTCTATGTTCGTTCCAGGTCCTTTCAAGTGGGTGGAAAATGAGGTCCAAAAGGCCCGCAAAGGTGTAGAATTCCTGGTTGGACAATGGCGGATTTGCATTTTTTTAGTGAAGTGTTTCAGCAATGAAACACGGAAATGGGAAATCCTTTATAAATGAAGGTGTTGATGGGAATTGAATGTACCCTCTGGTTATTTAACATAGCCATGGGAAATGGCCCATAGAAATAAAGATGGTTTACCGAACTTAAAAATTGTAATTTTCCATGGCTATGTTGAATAACCAGATGGTATAAATAACGGATTTTCCATGGCTATGATTGATGCTAGGAAGGTACTTTGAATTCACCCATATTGTTTTGCCTGAAAATGGTATATATAAGTATATCATTTTGAATCAATTTTTGGGGTACCCAATTTTCAGACAAACTGATGCCAGTTGTGGGGTATGATCATTTTGGGTATGTGATATGTTGATGGTGTTGCTAGTTCCTATGCCGTCCAATAATTTTAAAAAATGTTTACTCTACATGACTGCCTGATTCTTGGGAGGAAACACCGGTTGGTATATGTCCTCATTCTTCACGTGAAGTGAACCAAATCCCCAGAAAATATTTAAAAATTGCGGCCCTTTTGTTTGACAAGGGATGTTGCTTAAATGTGTTTCTGAAACATATCAAAACATGATATTGAAATCTGAGAACGACAGGCACACTCATCACCGCAAAATGTATTGTTTTTTTCTGCCTGCCACAAAACTATCAACATTTTGTTATCAAACGACAAATTGTTGTTGGCAACCCTTTTCCGGACATGTTTGGTGTTGAGTGGGACCACCACCCCAATCATGTTGTTTGCGACTACAAAAAACAATAATTATAAACAGTATTAATTAAACAGTTACACGATTACATGTATGAAACACGAAAAAAACAGGTGTTTTTGCATCAGCCGCATGGAAACACTGCACATGAAAATTTCACATGAAAACTGTTGCCATAAAAAACAAACCCAGGCGCAGGGAAATGGAGCAAGGTCGATGCGGCGTCAGGCCGTTCCTTGTGATTTTGGCACGGTCACTGGGTTCCAAGAGCCAAAAACAAGTCACAAAGAATCAAAACACGGAACACACTGGGAAACCAAGCGAAAATGTATTGACTTTTTGCTACAACAAGAGATCACACATCAACTGCCAACGCCAAACATAGTTTTGTTTTAACGAATTATATTTTTGTCATGCTGAGGTGCCAATCCATGGTTGGTTGAATAATTAATCAATTTCAATCTCCCTTGTGAAGATCATCAAGAAACAATGGGCCAGAAAGGGAACAAGGGCCCCCTCTTTGTCAAATTTGACAACCTCGTCGGCAAAAACCAACAGTTTATAATATTTTATAATGTAAAACCGTCGTTCTTGGTTCGGACGCCGGGGTACGACCTATGCCAAACACAAGGTCATTTCCGATTGCAAATTACAAGTCTTTTTGCTTCCGAATTTGAGCAAGTGCTGGTGCCAAAAAATTGTTTAAAAATCCAAATTCGCACATGTTTGAATAATGATGTTTCAGAAAAAATAAAACTCGGTGGGGGGAAGGGTTCGGGGAGGTTGGGGGGGTTTTGGGGGGTGGCACAAACGTGTGTGTTTCTGTTTTTTGATGTTACGCTCTTCAAACTTCATGTAACTTACAAGACGCTCTTGATGCTACAATCTGGAAATTCAAGTAACTTACAAGACGCCCTTGATGCTATGTTCTTCAAACTTTATGTAACTTACCAGATGCTCTTGATGCTACTCTCTTCAATCTTCATGTAACTTACAAGGCGCTCGTGATACTACGCTGTTGGGCCTCAAGAAACTTACTAAACGTTTTTGACGCTACGCTTTTCAAAATTCATGTAACTTACAAGACGCCCTTGATGCTATGTTCTTCAAACTTTATGTAACTTACCAGATGCTCTTGATGCTACTCTCTTCAATCTTCATGTAACTTACAAGGCGCTCGTGATACTACGCTGCCGGGACTCAAGTAACTTACTAGACGTTTTTGACGCTACGCTTTTCAAAATTCATATAACTTACAAGACGCTCTTGATACTACGCTGCTGAAACTCAAGTAACTTACTAGACGTTTTTGACGCTACGCTTTTCAAAATTCATGTGACTTACAAGACGCTCTTGGTACTATGCTGTTGAAACTCAAGTAACTTACTGGACGAATTTGACGCTACACTTTTCAAAATTCATGTAACTTACAAGACGCTCTTGATGATGATGATGATGATGATGATGATGATGCTGTGCTCGGATGGCGTCGTACCCCGACATCCGAGCGTTGTTCTTTGATTGGTTGCCAACTTGACTCACGCAGCTCTGATCATGCATGCCGTGATCAGGAATGCGCACTGTGCCTCGCCAGGTCTCAGCACTTCGAAACGGAGGCGGCGCACCTGCAAAGCCAAGGGCTCTGTACATAATGCCATGACACAACTAGTCTCCAACAACTTGGAGGTGCTTTAAAGAACCACGTCCATCTAAAAGTATCTGGCCTGGTGGCCCGGGCGATTTTTCTGTGAGGCCCAGAATGCTGCAAAAGAAAGGTCATGTTTGGAGAGTGGCCCAAGCCAGCCAAAGGCGGCAGAACCTGGCTTTCCGGGCTTTCCCATTTGACAAGCAAAAAGCCAAGACCTAAAAGTTAGAGGCTCTCCAGTTGCGTCGTTCTCAGTGTCCCTCAAAGGCTGTGGCACTTGGCACTGGCACAAGCCGTGTGAGAGCTTTCGACTGATCCTCTGTCTTCATTCGCAGACACATGACACAACTGAAACATTCCTCTGATCACACCCTACATCAATGCACCCAACCCTGCTGGATAATGCGCTTTGGTCATGCCAATAAGAATCAACAGGATCCAACAGGATCCAATAATAGGATATAATAGGTGTATCAGGTATTGCCCTTTAGCACAACAGGAGCTGCACCTTAGGCCTCAAGAGCTAGACAGTGATGAAGTTGCACGCCTTTGAATATCCACGAGCAACAAATAGTGCCTGAATTGAGATCTTTTACAAGAAACATCAAGAAACTACAGCAAGAAACTATACGGGTTTTGTAGACTGATGGTGTTGAAATTGCTGGTGCAAACATCTTCAACCAAGCAGTCAGGTCCAGTGGGTCTGAAAGGGATCGTTTTTCCGTTCTCAGGTCCACTTCGACACGAGATATAGGCGGCCAATGGCGGCCATAATTTCTGGGCACCTACTTGGATCAATCATTGGACTTGAATAGCTGGATGGTTTATAATGGAAAACGATGGTTTGTAATTGGTTTGTTCTAGGGATCATGGGAGATATATTGGAGGTATAACATGATACACTGTAGTCTGGTTGGTGGTTGAGCTCTCCCCTCTGAAAAATGATGGAGTGAAAGTCAGTTGGGATGGATGGAAATTCCCATATGGAAGGTCATAAAATTCCATGGTTCCAAACCACCAACCAGATGTGAATGTGATAAACCTATGGAATCCTATGATGAGTCATGAGATGACATGCCTTGCTAAGGTCCAAGGTTGGCACAGGAAAGACCTTGGGCATCCTTGGGCAACAAATCCAGGTGTGCATTGATACATTTCCCTTTGGGCGATCTCGTGGTGCATGTACATGTATGTACCATACTTGGATTGTTGGGGCATTCTTACAAACCCGGCCTCCGAAAACTCTGGTCTTTTATTTGAGAAGTGACTTATGTTCACCATTGGTTGTGAAAGTAAAGATATTTGAAACAGCCCAGGCTTTGAGTTTTCGCACACCTCGTGCCTTGAATGGTTTTGTGGTGAGACCTCAGGTTTCAATCTGCTTCGTGTCGAAAACCTTCATTTCGAAGTTTGAATGTCGCAGGTAAGCATTCTAAAGTTTTTTCGTGTACCTCACTTTGCACGTTTTGAAATAAAAACATAATTTTCAGGTTGCATTGACCTGGACATGATATCGTGGATCTTTCGGACATCGGCACCCCTGCGATCATCGAAGGTGTTCCGTTTCAAAGATCGATTAAAACCCTTACCCTCTGCAAAAAATAACAAAGATGATGAAATGATGAAATCTATTGGAATTTAATTTCTTTCCCAAATTTAAAGGAAAAGTATCCAACAATTTGGTGTTTTTTTCCATATTTTTCCATCCAATGAGCACCTCCGAAGCTGTAGGTTGTCTACCTGTAGCATGCAGGGCAGCACAGGCAGGCAGTTCGCAGTTCAACTGGCGTTTTGAAATGCAACTGGGGTAACATGGGTTGTAGCGAAGTATTAGGTTTAGTTTTGCAGGTTTAGTTTTGCAAGTTTAGTCAATTAAAGCTCACAATAATAAAATAATGTCACCCCAAATCTTATGGTCAATCATCATGTCCCCCAATCTGCAGTAATAGGCAGCCAGTTTGGGTAATCATCCTCCTGTCCAGATCATCCAAATCAGGAATGAAGTTGTCTACGTATCTGTGAGCAAACACATTTTTTCGGTGAGCTTACCGAAAAGTGCCTTTCACCCAATATTCACAAATAGCATCTAGTAAACTAACATAGCAATGGAACATCACATTTTTTTTAATAGGTAAATATCAACTAGACATGGGCCATTTTCAAGTTCGCGAAGTGTTGGTTTACTGGAGGGTAACCCATCAGCAAGTTGACGGCCGCCATCTTTCGGACAGGTCTCACCTGGCAAAAGATGGAGCAGTTCTCGGAGCCAATCCTCACGATTGATGCAATGGATCACTGCGGCTACCCATGGCCGATATCTAATCTACCACAGTGACTTCCTTAGCGGACACTGAATTATCATGATGATATGATATGATATGATAATATGATACCACCCCTTTTTTTCTTGGTTTTTTTTTGCATGGTTGTTGGTTGAATGACCCTTCAATCCCCAAGAAATCCAATGAAATCATGAGGTTTGATGGTTAAATCCCTATGAAATCCCCATGAAATCCCGTTGTTTCCCGGATTTTTCACGGTTGGATCCCTGATTGTTCCCAATGCCTCACCTTGGAACTTTGCCAAGTGCGATGGCTTAAGGTGGAGTAGGTCGCCAACTGCAAAACCTAAGGGACTGATGTAGCAACTGTCTGGTAATCTAAGGTTCAACATGCTGTTTATATGAACATTATAGTTTTATATGAACAAAAAACTGTTTACCAGTCAAAGAGGTATGGTAACCAGAGATAAGCCATGGCTAAACATTGTAAATTGACTGGTATTCACGATTGCATGATTACCAAAACCGTTTAGAGACTAGTCATGTCTGATAGTTTAATATGAACAACAGTTAGTTTCCCAGTCGAAGCAATTGTCTTTGTTTAACTCATCTCATAAACTGTCAATGCGGAAATCCGTGGTTCAACATGATTTCATCCCCGAACCCACAAACATATAGATTTATATGATTCAACAACCATGATGAGTGATGGATTGGTTTATGGAACAAAGAATGCAGGAAACCCTGTTGACCAGACAAATCCTGGAATGCACCAGTTTCCCTACTCCGATGTGCTTCCCAGTGATAAAGTTTGAACCACCAAAGTGGGATGCATCCCCCAGTACTTGGTTCGGATCAATCCCACTGTAACTGGTGAATTTCACCATATTTACCCTCTGGTAAACTGCCACATAACGAACTGGAAAGATCCACCTTTTTCAATGGGGATTCATCCACCATTTCGACTGGGCCATGGCTTCAAGTTCGTGAACTGTTAGTCATTACCAGAGGGTATAAGCCAGTTATATATGGGATAACCCATGATGACCCCACGACGGGAATGGCTCTGGCGATCTTGGCGAATGGACATGAGCGACCGGAACAATGACGTTCAAAAACCATGGGATTCTACGAAAAAAAACCGCACAAGTTTCAGGTGAACCCACAGTACAATATGATTAATAATTGTCCTATCATGATCATTTCCATTCATTTCCCGTTATGTTTGGTGATATTTATCATGATTTATCCGTTATACCCTCTGGTAAACTAACGTAGCTATTGAAAATTGTCATTCATAGTGAGTTTTCCCATTAAAAATGGTGATCTTCCATAGTTATGTTAGTTTACCAGAGGGTACTCCTCAGGTTAAAATCTCGAGGTGCCCAGCGCCAACTTTGGGCTTCAGCACCGAAGCCAGGCGTTGCAAGCCCACCACGGGATCTGGAAGGTGATGCCTTGGCGCCCGGGCGCCCGGAAGGATCGGCCAACATTTCAATCCCACAAAAAAAACTACATTCAATGGGAATTCCAGGATACTAGATCAATGGGAATATGGGATTATATATGGATTATATATGGATTAACTATATGGTTTATGGATTAACTATGGTTATAATGTAATTAATATACTATCAATGGGAATTTCAGGATCCTAAAATGGAGGTACTGTACCATATTTTTGGCCATATTTTGTGGGGGATATTCCCATTGATACATGTTCACTCATGTTCATTACTCAAATGCCTCGAACCTTCAGCTTTTTTTTGGGGGTTGACAAGTTGAAGGTACCCAAGATTGACCCATGTGGCAATCTTGGTATGAGTGAAGATTTGTATCTCATGATCCACTTGTGGAAGATCCAAACAGATCCTGGTTGGTCAACTGATGATTTGTGGACACCATTGGACCATGATCCCAGCAAGTGGTTGATAACGTCATCATTAACCACATTTTATATATGGTACATGTATATATATATAATATGTGTATATATATATATATTATGTACACAATATGTTGGGGGTCATGAATTTCTTAATCACTTATGTATATAACGAGGATCCAAGTAAAATTTCCGTCCACCACGGCTGCTATCAGGGCACAGAACCCCACAGCAGACCACAAGGTCGAAACCATTTTCAAAGGCAGCATGACCTGGAGTCACAGAGGCATCGTTTGGCCAACGAAGACTTACAGGCAGCCAAGATTAGCGGGAATCTTAGATAAATTCAAAGTGAAATCAAGATCTTTGGGACTTTGATGAAACGTGCTGCCATTTCATGGTTTTCTGCCCTCATGACCATAGTTCATGTATGATCGGAGATAGAACTAGCGACCCCATCGAGTTGCAAAATGAAACAGACCATGTCACGACGTCATGATTTCTTGTCCCAACGGGTAAGTAACTCCCTTATCTCTTTGAGACTTTGACTGCTAGGCACAGAATCCAGTTGGTTGGTGCCCAAAACCACCTGGTACAGTCATCTGGCCAAATCACCAACCTTTTTTATCAGTTGAGGATGATTACCCTCTGGTAATGTGTTTCATAACTACTGAAAATGGCCAACTGCTAGCGAATAATGACTTCCCTCCTTGGACTTTTTCAACATGGAGATGTTCAACAGCCAACTGTTTGTCATTGAGGATCATCTACCCCTGATAATTACCCGTGAAAACACCGTCACAACGCTGAAAAGCCCCTCTCGCACCTGGTGAAAGTTCCTGGATGTCGCCCACCATGAAGCTCACCCGCGCCTAGACGTAAACTCTGACGAGAAGGGATGCTATATACAGCGACAACGACAAAATTTGGGACACATATAAATAGTACCATTAGACATCATTGGTATATTTAGTACATAGTAACATATATATATATATACATACACATACACATACACATACACATACACATACACATACACATACACATACACATACACATACACATACATACCATATACATATACATATACATATACATATACATATACATATACATATACATATACATATACATATACATATACATTGAGCATTCCCATATACATATACATATACATATACATTCCCATATACATATACATAATTACATATACATATACATATGATTATACAAATGTATATATATATATATGCAGCATATATTCTACTGCCGGTGTGGCTGATCACAGAAAGCATCTCCAATGTATCTTCAGATTCATTATTTGTTATTTGTATATTTGTTGTTTAGTATCACTTGAAGTAGCGCAAAGCACAATCCAGGCCTCTCATCCTTCATCATGGCAGAAGTCTGGAGTAGAGTAGTATATTATAATCAAAGCATCACACCTGGAATCACAACGGCAATGCACCATAAAAATCCAAATACAAGAGGACATAAACCGTATCAATCATATATTAGTTTATATTAATTTATCACATTAAATGAGGATTTTTAGGGACACTGTTGCTTATTCTCCACAAGATTTCGAAGTGAAACTGGCCAGGCATCCCGACAAACTCCTCGGGCGACAGAGTCTCTTTGAGTTTCCGGTACGCCACGGCCACAGTCTGGATGTCAAAAATTGGTGCTGTGGTGCCAGCAATTTATGTGAAGTCGAGCATAGGTAGAGACAAAAAAAATAGTCATAGCATGTAATGATATGTAATGATATGTAATGATATGTAATGATATGTAATGATATGTAATGATATGTAATGATATGTAATGATATGTAATGATATGTAATGATATGTAATGATATGTAATGATATG
>Ga0126342_10005563_pt1 | contig 22038 bp, 27 predicted proteins | sample Cyp1metagenome_FD_92528 | JGI IMG/M metagenome (GOLD analysis project Ga0126342, IMG submission 92528) | Coral microbial communities from Lord Howe Island, Old Settlement Bay, Australia - Cyphastrea 1 metagenome | ecosystem: Host-associated > Invertebrates > Cnidaria > Coral ...
CTGACATCCCATGTCATCTGCTCAAGCCAGGCCAGACCCCAGGCTTTAGAGCGTACCTTCCTGGATTTCACCTTAAGTGCCAAGCCAGACCTCCGGCCTTTAGGTGACAATCTCCGTGGGATAATTTCCCTTTGTAGGATAAATTAAATGAAACAAAAAACTTGCACCGCATGACCGAAAATGGCAATTTTTGCCTCTTCATGGCTCTCAATCCCTGTTTCCTACCCCCTCCGTCAAGGTCAAGCCTCGGGAGGGGGGGCAGGGACTTGAACCTGAACACTAAAGGGACAATCAACAACGTTAGCATCTTAACCCCCGGGGACGGGAATCCAAAGATACAAACTGTTTCTTTTGTCCCACTTCGCAGCAATTTTGTCAAAAACATATATAAAAACATCAAACAGAAATATCCTACATCAGAAAATTCCCACTCTGACATCCCATGTTATCTGCTCAAGCCAGGCCAGACCCCAGGCTTTAGAGCGTACCTTCCTGGATTTCACCTTAAGTGCCAAGCCAGACCTCCGGCCTTTAGGTGACAATCTCCGTGGGATAGTTTCCCTCTGTAGGATAAATTAAATGAAACAAAAAACTTGCACCGCATGACCGAAAATGGCCATTTTTGCCTCTTCATGGCTCTCAGTCGCTGTTTCCTACCACGGCCCCCAGTTCTTCCAGTGGTAACTGGAGGCTCAAGTATTGAAAAGTTCAAATCTCGGACAATTTGGCTAAAAATGGAGAGAAAAGGCTTCAAAGAAACATGATTTCGTGGCAAATGCATGCTTGTCAGCATGGCTAATCCTTCATTGAGATAAATCCGGGCCGTCCTTTGGGAGGCCCATCGTCCTTGAATCAAAAGTCTATCTAAGGACTGGTGTTTGGCAAACCAGTATGTAGCTCCCCCCCGCCTCAGACTATATGGTCTGAATTGGTGGTCGCCCAAATTGAGAGCTTCTAGGCATTCATTGAAAAGCTTACGCCAATGAGCGGATGAACGGACCAGGGGAGTGACAGGTTGAGCTATGCTCTTCCATCTCTGGACCAGATGAACAGCTGGTTCGTGACCTAAGATGACACTTTCAGCGGCACCTTGACGTTTGCCCCCTTTGGTCAAACCTAGGCTAATCCGAACTTGCTTTTCCCGACTACCACTCAGAAGATGGTTATTCCGCAAAGCGAGAATTTCACCCGTGCGCAGCATAGCATAGAACCCAATCATCAAAGAAACCCCAAAGGCATTCCATCCTTTGAAGAAAACATACCCCGCCATGGCCTGAGCCACATGTTCAGGGAGAGGCGGCGCCCTCGCCGAAATTTCATTGATTGACCAGGTCTTCAGCAATCTCCAGGATGAAGGCAAGTTGTGACGTAGGTCAGGCTGAAGATCCTGGAGGCCAGCGAGCGTGTCCGCGGCCTGTGCTCGTCCTGCACCTGTGCTCCAGAGGTATTCAATGTAATCAGACACCACCGCGTCGAACTGGGTCTTCTGTTTTGGTAAGTTAAGACCTAGCTTTCGAAGATAAGTAAAGAAATTTTCAGTTGCCAATTGGTATCTTTTCCTTGTGGCTGGTTGGACTGTCAATTCTCGTAAACTCCCTAGTTTCCGGCGCTGGGCTGCCCGGTCGTGTGGCAGGGCACTTTCAAGCACCCTTTTTCTTGACATTTCTAAATTTTGTCTTCACCCGCTGCCCCCACCTCGATGGGCGGTCAGCCGGTTTGTCATCAGTGCGGATATAGGCCCACACCGCCTGAACATTCCCTGCTAGGACCAGAGCATTTACCCGTGCCATCGTTCTACGGAATTTTCGGGAACTACTTCGTCCACGTGACAGCGTATGGAGGCATACCAAACTGTCAATCAACCAACCTGCTTTTTCTTTTCTATTCTCCACCTCAATGAAGTCAAAATGGCTCTCAACTCCAGCCCATTGATGTGTTGTATTCGGACCGGTGCTTCCACTTCCATCCTGAAATTGTTTGCCATTTCCACAACCTCGACGGCACGCTCGCCTGTAGACGATGGTACCTGGCTGTTTGGGATGTAGGCACGTTGAACAAGATGTCCTCTCCCTTGACCGATACCATGTTGCCGAGCTTTGACGCGAGGATGTGGGGGTCAGCGTCCGATGTTTTGCGAGACGGGTGTAGCGGTAAACGCGCCAATCGACCCTGCACGAAGTCCTGAGCCCCCGGCCGGCACCTGTCTAGAACAGCCTGCGGACTCAGGGGATAGATCCACCCTAACCATGAAAACAGCTGGGCCAATAGCCACGCGACGACAGGAACAGACCAGCTATTCCCCAGAAGGCTCAATCGTGTATCGTTGTAATCCGGCCCCTTGCGTTCGGACTTCGGACTGCAGTTGGCGGTGTAGCGAAGAGGAAACCCCATCATCAGTTCCCTTTCTGAGACATCAGGGACTCTCATGACCCCGGTCCTGTGCACTAAGCAGTGAATGTCCTTGTATTGGTATGGGGGGAATCGAAACCGATCGGCATGCCATCGTTCCAGCTCATGCAGCTTGCACTGCTCAACACCAGCGGGTTTGCGGCCGGCTCTATCTCGGGGGCGGCTTGTCGTGAATGTAGGGAAAGCTCGATCAGGGTCAGACTTAGTCCACCCCGCATGGATCACCTCCTTGAGCTCCTGCATGCCAATTAGGTTCAGGGTACGCAAGGTCCCCGCTTCTTCCAGAGAAACACCTTCACCTTCCTGGACTTCCCAGCTGAGCCAATAAAGGCGCGGGCGGTGGCACCAAGTAAAGGTCCCAGCATCATGAGAGGAGTATCACCATACCCTTGGCTCATGACATCCCGATCAGCCTCATCCATTGATGCGACTAATTCCATCAGGACGTGTGCAGGGCACCAAGGGAAGGACATCTGCACCAACGAGCGGATCCTTGGGACCTCGGTGAATAAGTTCGACCGCTGATCCTTGAGCGTTCCTTTCCTATCAGGGTTCAACCCCGATACTCCCTGGCACGGAGGGCCTGCACCAATGAGCACAAGAGCGCACTGCGAATACCGACACGCCCAGCTTTTCAACAAGGCTTCGTCCACTTTACTGACATCATCAATGGTCTCCACCCCTGGAAAGTGAGATTCAACTACTCGTTGGGCGGCTTGGTTGCACTCCACAGACACGTGGCCTAGCACCTGCACCTTGATGAGCTCCAGTGCGACTCGAAGTGCGCCTATCCCATCAAAAAGGCCCAAGGAGAAGACCGCCAGGTCACCACCCGGCTCAGGGACATCGCCCCGCAGTGAACCCTCCGAGACCAAACTCCCCAACGGAGTCAGCGCAACACTTGCACACAAACCTCCCCCGTTCGTAGAAGCGTCACTGCAGGTGACCATAGGGTTCATTTCCAACCTAAAGTCCAGTCTCGAGAGGGGGAACATACCCAAGAAACGATAGACCTCCAGTCGGCATTCCAATGAACCTTTCAGATACCTCTTCTGCCTCCGGTCATACTCCAGGATGTGCTGCCAGACTTGGTTCAGTGAGCCTAGGAGCGGCCTGCGGAACATGCTGACATACACCAGACCCCCACAGACGACCTGTCACTGTTTTTGCGTAGTGTATTCTTGTTGACAAAGGTCCAGAGCCATGGAAAAATACTTTACCAACTTGTTTTCCCGCGGAAAGGCTACACCAAGTTCTCCATCCACCGTAGCTCCTTGAAGTTCACAGTGAGAGGATCTTTCCACAGTCTTTTTGAGATTGCGTGGCACTCCCCATCGCTCATATTCGTTTCTCAGGGCCAAAACCCCGGGAGCACCGCTGCCCCGCAAGCTGTCCCCCTCTGTACACTTCACTTTTTCCAAGAGATCATAGTTGTCTAAGTAGACGCGCCAATTCATTGCATGGCTGCTAAACTCCCGATCCTTCCTTAATTCAGCTTCAGGGGCATTTACCCCGGCCTCGACGTTAGCCTCAAGCGACCCACTCCACTTCACCAAATTCCTGTGAATATACTGAGCCAGGCTCACGGAGTTTAGAAATCCCATGGGCAAAACCCGGCTAGCCAAGTATATCCTTCTACCTTTCCACTCGGCCGGGAGCACCACATCAGGTACTTCCTTGTTAAAAGCAAGGAACTTGGTCCAGCAGTGGGGCACCGACATCGTGTAGAAGAAGCATTTCACATCCTCGCTAGTGATAAGGAGTTGCTCACACGGCTGTAAAAAGAACGGGTTCATGCTGCTCCATGCCGGGAGCGTATCTACATCACCAGAAAGGGGCTTGTACAAGCCATTCAACGGAATTAAATTCATAATTAATCGAAAGATTTGGTGCCCCTGGTCGGAGACTTCATCTTTGCGAACACCGAACATTCCATTTAGCAATGGCCCCGAGTCAGTGTGAAAGACTTCCTCCTCAGGGATATATACACATACCCCGGAGGTAACGAGCCCATGGCACACGGCCGGCCAGTCTTCGTTTTTCACCATGACCTTCGGAGGTCGTGCAATTTTCCATTCAGAAGAGGGCTTGAGGTAATGGTCAAAATTAAGAACGTAATCACGGGCCCCACGAGTACAAACATCGTGAAGAGGCACATTCCCCACCTCTGTGGGCAGCGCTGGCTCCACATTACACCAAGAAAACCACTGACCTATTTTAACCTCGTCCCCCTTGTAATCTATAGACTTTACTAAAAAGAAATCAACCCGGTTCACCGAAAGTACAACATCTCGAATCGCCACAAAGCATTTCACATCCTTCAATATCTCGTGCAGGCAGCCCTGCTATATCTCATTTGCCAAACTCTTATTGTACAAAGAACCACCCCACAACGAGTTCAAACTAAAACAAACTAATAAACACCAAAAAACCTCAAATTCGAGCAAGTTGGGATCAAAATCGAGTAGAGCCCTAGAAGTGGGCAAAGGAAACAACTCACCTTTCTTTCCTTTTCCCGTGTCCTGGCTGCGAAGTGGTAATACTTCTAGGAATTTACTAAACAATCCAACTCCACACCATCCCAACGGAAGTCCTTCAAAAATTCGCTGCTCTAATTCTTTTCCTGCCCCACGGCGGTCTGATCCCGAGTAGTCACCCGGTTCGACTAGGCCGCCACTAGAGTCCTTTAACTCCAGAGCGTCTTCAAAGAGCGGGGCCGCCGCATGCACTGATTGCGAAGGAGCCTCATAGGAAACTTTTTCAACCGTCTGGCTCCGACACGAGGGCTTCAGCTTTTTCTCCGCCTGAGAGGCCATTTCCATCCCTCTCTCATATGACGGGACCTCAGTTCGATCGCCCCCTCTTCCGGCTGCACCAGGGCTCACAGTCCCCGTTTCATTACACTCTGCAGGGATATCTTTCCCCGCTTTTGCCTCACTCCTCAATCCTGCACCCTTCAGCCTCCTTTTGCCGCTGTCTCCTCCTTCTTCTTTCCATCGCCCTTGGGCTTTCCTCCTTTCGGACCATTTCCTCCACGTCGATAGTCGTCCTTGCCACCTGGTTTTCCTTTTCCTCCTCCCTTCTGAGACGACTGCACCCTGCCGTCCGGTTGCGAGGCCATCCAGCGCGTCTTTGACTCTTCCATCGCCACCTTCTGAGCCTCTTTCATTTCTGCCGCATCCGTCAGACTGCTCTGTTCCGGCGGTAGCAGTTCTAACTTTTGTGACACCGACCAGTGACTGCCGCCCAACGTTGCTTCCGCGCTCTTCAAGCGCTGCAACACAAGGTCGAGCGCCTGTGACGGCTTGGCCTTGATCAAGAGATCGGCCGTTGCGCACAGGGTCAACAGCTCCCTGGCTACTGCACCCGTAGCTTTCTTCTGGAGCACCTGTCGGAAGTACTGGACGGCGATGGCGGGCACTCCCGCTGTCCTCTCTTCTTCTCCCCAGCTTTGAAGGAGGTTTGACCGCATTTGTCCCAGGGCTTGATTTGCCAGTACCCCTGGGTACGCCTCGGCAATCCCCCGCACTCTGGCGGCCTGAGTGAAGATCGTGTCTCCCTCTTCTCCTGAGCGGCCTCCTTTTAAGCTGCTGCTAGATGACGCGGAACTGCTGGTCGATTTCCGTCCTTTCTTTTTCACATAGCGGCGTGCCATCTTCGCCACTCTGTTTCTAATCTTCTCCAAGGGATCCAGCCCCGTACCTTTGTAGAAAGCCCCTGGCGTCTTTTCCGCCGCCAACCGGGGCCTGCTGCCGTCCAGGGCTACTTTCCCCGAAGCAGCCTCTGAACTGCTTATACTCCTCCTTCTGGATTTCTCCTTGGATTTCTTCTTTCTTTCTCTTTTGTCTTTGGCCTTCTCCTTCTTTGTCTTCTTCTTCACCTCCTGATCCTTGTCTGGCGGTGCTGGAGGCTGCCCATGGGTTGCATCCATCCCCATATGAGTTCGGAGCCTCGCCAGCTCGTCGCCATCTTCCCTCGGAGCAACCTTCTCCAAGTTGTTGATCGACGCTTCCTCTCGTTCGGGAGGCCTCCTCTTCCTCAACCTCAAGGCGTGGACCAGATCCTCCGCTGTTTCCTCGTGGTTGCAATCGCTCGGGCACATCACCAATCGCAACTCCAAGTTGGGCTGTCCACTCTGAAGCTTCAACAGCCCTTCGTCTGTCGTGCCGGTGGGTTGCATCCTCAGCTCGACCCTGCCATCGGTGATCGTGGTCCCTACCACCTGTCCAGCCAACTTGCAGTCTTTGTGGAAGTATTTGGCTTCCTCCACGACCAGCCCTTTCTCCGTCCTTAGCCAGTCCAGGCTGATCTCGTGTGCCCTGACTGGATGGCGGGCCGTCTCAGGGCTAAAGCTCCCCGGGCCCTCGCTCTTGCTTTTCCTTTTGCTTTTGCTTTGGCTACTCCTCCTGCTTTCGCCTTTGGCCTCACCTTTGGCTTGGCCTTGGCAACTCCTTTGGGCGGCATCCTTACCGGCCCCTTTTCTTTCCTCTCCAGTACTCCACCCCTCGGGTGTAGTGGCTGTACCCTTTCCACCTAGGGGGCTTCTGCCCCGTCTGGCGATCTCTGTAGATTCTGTCGTAATTTCCTCGCTGGCTTCCCTCGTATCGTTCCGGTGGGGGCCCAAGAGGTTCAGCTGGGCGCCGTGCACCGGCTGGGATAACATCTCCTTGTTGGCTCCTCCCTGCACTTCCTCGGATGGGGACGTGTTCCAACCCGAACCTGGCGGGGTCTCGACGAACTTCCCTGTTTATGTCCTCCTCGCGTTTCTTACCTTCTCGACGGTCTTTCTTCCTTGTTTCCTCCCTTGTTTCTCGGCTTCTCTTGGGCGTCCTTGACCTCTCTCGATCCTCGGCTGGCCTCTTGCTGCCAGATGATCTCAGGGCTTCTCCCCGATCAGGCCTGTCCTCCTCTTTTTGACTTTGGCTTTCCTTCTTGGGTGACTGACTTGCCTGCCTAGCTTTGGCTTTGTTGTCTCTCTTCTTGGCTTTTCTCTTCTCCTTTGTAACGGCTTTTACATTCGATGGCTCCTTCTCGACGTCAGGCTTTTCCTCCTCAACGGCTTTTTTGACCACGGGTGCTTTCTCCTCCTTCGGCTTCTCCTCCTCTAAGGGACTTGCCCCGACTTCCTTCTCTACCTTCACTCCCGGCTTGTCCACGTGTCCTCCAAAGGGTCCTGACACGCCCACCTCAGTCATGTCCGATAAGGCCCCAGCGCAGTTCCGAAGGGCTGTTACCACAGACCCTTCCTGGTAGACGCAAAGCCCACCGCCTTGAAGCAAAGCGCCAATCCGGAAGAAGGTCTTGCAAGCAGAGCACGTGGGGCACCGGAGAACACGTGACAATGCGGGCAACTACCCATCAACTTGAACCTGAAAACTAAAGGGACAATCAACAACGTTAGCATCTTAACCCCCGGGGACGGGAATCCATATATATTTTAAAATTTATTTTTACGAATAAAAAATAAAAAGCAATTATATTTATATATAATATTGTAGAGATATAGCGCTTAATATAGTCATGTTTGTTTGTGCTGTGGCATGCATAATATATGTATGTATGTCGTAGTCCCTTTTTTAATTTGATTGTGAAATCAGATTGAACGATTTTGAGCCCAATAGAGAAAGAATGAACTACCCGCTGTGAAGAGGTCCTTATTCACTGCTACTTTATTTTTGCATGGTAGCGGAGCCCTTGGGCTCTGATTCTGGGGAATCCGACTTTTGGGTGAATTATCTGGATCAAGGGTAGGTAAGTGCTGATTCAGCACAGCCTAGCGCCTTAGACCGGAATTGGATAAGATTGGTGCAAGGCATTCTCAATATGAAATATCTGCAAAGGTTATTTACCAATACTGGACAATTTCTGAGGAATTATCCAAAATCATTATTAAATAAGATATCGGGAATATTTTCCCATTATCAATGAATGGGCCAGGAAATCCAAATGGAAGCCGAAATGGAGCAACAGGGGCGGAGCAGAACAAATCTTTGCGCAATTACTACTACAGTTATAGCAAGGGTAAGTACAGATCACCAGAGAAACAGAAAGTCTACTATCTCGATTCTTTTTCCTCTGGTTACAAAGGGCTAAATTTAACATGGGTTATAAATAAAAAAAAATAATTTTTCAGGTTCTAAAAAATTATTTTTTTCCATACTATTATTTAAAATTCAAATTAGTCCGGCTTTACAAAAAAAAATCAGGTTTTATTTTTTTCCCACACTATTTTTCTAAAATTCAAATAAATTCGGCTTTATAAAAAAACAATATTTAAGATTCTAAAAAATATTTTTTTCGCCAACGCTCGGGCTGTATAATTTTCTATTATAAATATCTTATTACAAATATTACGGCTATAAGATTTCTTCTAACTATTAAAATATATATATATACAACTATAATTTATAATATTTTATAACAAGATATAATAGGGTCGGCCCCTGCCAAAATATAAGGGAAATATCAATGGGCATGGTAAAAAAACATAATAATTTTTTTTTTTTTTCAACATTCTAACTAGACGCCGCGCGTATCGACTTCCACAATTCTTTTCCCTCAACTAAACGCAGCAAAGCATATGAAGGCATCGAATTTCCTATAGAGAATAATTATCGATATTAAAAAATATGACATATATCAATAGCAGGAATTATTGAATAGTTCGGATTGGGCCGGCTATATTCCCTATTTCAAACTTATATAAACCTCAATTTGTGCCGAAATTATTCCCAAACAGATCTAATTTAGGGCCAAATTACACCATATTGGAGCGCAACTGGGCCCAAATTAGAATCAAACAAATAAAGGTCAATTCCAAATTAAGGCCTTCTTGGTCAAATTTGAATTCAAATCGGCTTTGGAAAAAAAACACATTTTCGGGCTCTAAAAAATTATATTTTTCGCAATGCTTGCACTGCTTCCAGTCCACTCAAAATCAATATTTGGAAATAAGAACATCACTTACGGGCAGATCCCAATGGTCGCGCAAAACAGCAACCGCGAGGTTCGGGGCTGGGGTTTGGCCTGGGTTGTGGTTGCGTGTTTTTTTTCACGATCCGCAAAATTATTTTTTTTGGCACTGCCCTTGTGAGACTCAGAAATGAAATGTTGCAACTGTTCTTTCTCTGTCCTCGGGCCAACCCATGAGACAAGCCCGGCTTTGCAAAAATACAATTTTTCAGGCTCTGAGAATTTGCTTTTTCGCATGCACCTTGTTAAATCTGCTAACTCCACCTCGTTCCCTCTTTGACCTCGCTCTAAATTGCGCAGATACACAACTAAGAATGCTCTAAAAATTCGAGGGACCCTCGACCTATTGGGGTGGAAATTTGCCTGCATTGAAAAATAAAAATTTGAGGGACCCTGGGCCTCAAGCTTTCGGATTCTTAACCAACTCTCGGGCTGTAATCTAATAACGTAGCAATTCAATGTACTTTCCATATGCCATATGCCTCTGGTCTTGCCTGTCTTGAGAACGGTGCGCACCTCTTGCGTCTCCACTGCTGTTTCTCCCGCTTGCGACGGGCATGGACAGAGACGCGCCCCTGCCCTGCTGAGCATCACCACGGACCGAGCCCGACACAACCGTTAGCACATGGGTTTAAGAATTACTATCTTTATGAATTATTTACCCTATATTTTTGTTTTTTTTCATTTCTTGTTCATTTTTGCATCATATATTTTTTATAACAAATGTTTCTGCCGTTTTTTTTTAAACATTCTTCGTTCTCGAATATTTTTTTCTGGTCAACCACTGTCTCAGTGAGTTCAGCGAAGGAAAGCTAAAGCATTATGAATTTCAGGAGGCAAAGCATGCAAATCCAGAGAATGAAAGCGGATTCCTTTCGAATTCGATGGCCGAACCACATGCACAATTGCACACTGATAGTGAGTGGAAAGCAAAATTCTGGTATCAAAGCAGGTGAAACATTGGTGAGGCCACAATCCATTGAATTAACGCGATATGCCCCCAGCTGCGGCTGCCAGAGATCTGTGCTGAACCTGCTGTAGTTGTGTTGGACATCGTGTCTGACCTCACACGCAGAATGCAATAAAATGCAATAAGGTCCATGTCTCCCAAGCTTGCGCAGTTTTCCATCGTTTTCCGTCATAGAGCTCGGATGGCTTAGCATGATTGGGCATGTGCCCCTGGTTGAACTCCAAATTGTCTCGCTTCTAATTGCAGCCAAGATGCTCATTTACACTGGAGTCATCGGAGCTGTTGGAGTCAGAGACATTGGAATCATTGGAGTTGTTCAAATCCACTGCATTGTCCGAATCATCGCTTACTTCCGTGGAAGTTGGCGCATTCTCTTGCTTTGACGTAGTCAGGGTCTGCTCCATCCTGTGCGTCTACACACCAAATCCATCTAAATGCACAAATTCTACTGGCGCGTGGAAGAAATCAACCAAACATAACCACACCCTGTATACCTTTCATTATTTTTCATGTGCTCCATTGTGGTCCTGTTGCACTTCTCCGACTTTTCTTGTCGATTCTCCGCAACTATTTCAAATTTCAACCACCTCAATGACCACATTCAGGACTTGTTGGCACCAGCGCCAGCATAACTGGCATCAGCACATGATAGTCCGCAGAATGACTACTGGCACCCTTTAGTCTCTGCACCCTGCAGCACCAGCTCTTGCTTCAGAAAATCAGGGTCATCACCACCAGCAGCTCCAGTAAAATACATATCCAATTCCTAGATAACGTAACCAACCTGCCACATAGCCACATACTGCCATGATCTGCCATGTATTTGCACAAACTGCATCCAATTGTTGGATATTGCTGGACATGGCAAGATTTATCAGGACAGTGGGCATCCCTGCGGTCCTGCTTGTGGATGCATCTGGCTCATCCACTTCATCCAGAGCTCCGGTTGTCGTAAAAGTTGTGGTCCTGAAGCCACTAGCCCCGCGGATCCCCGCGGTGATGCCGTGATGCCACTAGAACCCATCATTTTTGGATTTTGATTTGGAAATGAAAGTTGAAGATTTAGGATGGGCATCAAGAAAACACGCTCACAACATCATTCCTGGAACAAATGCACATCACACATGATACAACAATGTGACATTCATCTTTAGGCTTCTTCGGTCCTGAGCGTGCTCGTAGTGGTCACCGAAGTAGTCGTGAGATTATGACCCTCCACAACTGACATGTAAAGACAAGAAACCCACACCCTAAGCAACATTTTAGTTGCTGCATGTGCCCAAGAGCTTGATCCTACTAAAATGAATGCAGAGCTGCATCGTTTCCAAAGCACGTTGGGCAAACATGTACAATGTCTTTGATCAATATATAATTAATATGATTCTGACAACACTTCCACTGCAAAATGCAGCATCAATGCAATTGTCATGGTTGAGCAAGTGAGTGGTCTTCACATTCTTTGGATTTCTTTGGTCTGCTTCTTTTTCACAAAGGTTGGGATGTCATGCAGCATGAGCCGCAAGCAAGTCCGAAGCACATTTCTATTGCCGATGGTGATGGCGGCAAAACCCTGGGTTGTACTCGTTGGTACATCCTAGCAGCGCCTTTGAAGCGCTGAGCTGCCAGACTGTTGGGAATTTGGGGGACTCGGAACAGAATGCCTAAGGGAAAGCACCGCAGCTTGAAAAGCTCACGACACACCAAAGACATCACAAGGAACTCCTCCGCTTTGATTGTCCAGATTCATCCCTGACAGCATCTGGTCCTCAGTTTTTGCGGTCAAAGGAAGATTCTCCAGTTGCTCTTAAACATTCTTAAGCTATCGATATTGGGCCGAGTCTGATCAGACATGTCATAATGAAAGATTTCAGGCTGTCATGACGTCTATAGGCATTGCCTGACATGGCAACCGTTATGCTGCCACGTCGCGGCCAAAGAGGTGTGGGAAAATCTCCCGCAATTTCGCCTGCGAGAGGAGAAAGGATGTGAATGGAATTTCCGCAGAACTCCAACTAGCTGACATGTACAGGTGTCAGCACATTTGCGTTTCGAGATCCCGGAGGAACGCACGGCAAAGCGGAGAAACCCGACACACATCGGAATTTGTTCATCAGACCGTCTTGTTGCAAACATCTTCACAAGCTAGATGGACCAAATGGAGAAATGGGGCAGAGTGGGCCTCACTGAAGCCTTCTCTGACTGAACGTCCCGGGACACGATGGATGAAGAAAAGGTAAGCCATATCTTTGCCTTACTTGTCTCGTCTTTAAAGCGCACTTCTCACATCACTTTCAAGGAATTTCCAGATGTTTAGCGTGAATTGGAACTTAGCGTGCAATTCCAGCGTCTGTCAACAGACTGCATCACCAAACCAAGTAATCAAGCAAGCAATCGGCGACATCGGCTACATCGCCCACTTACATTTTGCTTCGGGTTGCTTGCGTCTGGATCATCTGGCCACCAATCCTTTGCCAAACCGTCTTCGCCAGAAACATCATACTGGCTGCGCAGTAGGGAATCGCCCAACACCTGACAGGTGTCAGCACTGCAGTTATGGCGGCTGACCTGCCTGACCTTCAGTTTCTGTCGATACCACATGTGGACATCAGGAAAGCTACCCGGCGGATTCCAAAGACCTTGTAGGCTTGGGCCACGCGTTTGAACATACTCTCCTCAGTCTGGCATGTGTGGTACAAGACAATCATTGCAAACACGAAAGGCCTAAAGGATCCTAAAGGGGCATTGATGGGAATTGGCTAGGGACTGAAGCTCGCTCCGTTCTTTGCAGCAAATCTATCTTCTGTAGACTTGGAAGCAAGGGGGAGCAGAAGGATGTGCTGCTTTGCCACTGTTGGAAAATCATGTACTTTTCTGCTCTTCCAACGGAAAAAAATACCTTCAGTCTGATTCAGTCTAGAAGTTGTTCAAAGCCACCAGGCACGCTTCCAGCCAACCACTGATAGTGCAACTGAAAGTCAGCAAAATCCTTGCTGTCCGGATTCTTGTCAGGGTGCCACTTCAGCGCTGCTTTTAAGTATGCCTCAAGCGATGCTGCCCAACTCCGCACGCACCGGCATGAGGCCCTGGACATCCCTGGGCTCCATCTTTTTGACTGCATGAAAACATGAAGTATAAAATGACATCATCACTGGCAACATTATGCAACATTAACCCGAACTTCTCAAAGAGGATCTGCCAGGCAAAATAGCAAAGCTATCAAATGAGCTAAATCCAATTTCATTCCGTTGAGGCTGCCCCCCCCCGCATTTTGAGCACAGTGCATGAAGCAGTTGCTTGCCTTTACCGACACGTACACATTCATACACACTTTGACATATAGAACCATATATATGTATATATATATATATTACAATGATACACTCTCTATATATAATTATATATATATGATATTACAGTATATGTTGTATAAGTGTTGTATAATGTTGTATATACATGTTTCTGCATATTTTGGTACGTGCATGCAGGAGCTACAGAAATCAGGATAGCCGGTTGGGATTAATTTGCAATTCGATTTAGCTGCGCTCTTCATGCAGGACAATTGACCTTTCGAACGTCGTCGAAGTTTGCGTCCTGCACGAAGCCGTGCTGCTCTTAATGTGATTCAATGGGCACTTTTATATAGTATCTGTTAGTTTGAAGGCAAAGCGAAGTTGGCAGTGTAATTCCATGTAATTCCTGCGGGGAAGATAAGCAGTTGGTCGCAATTTCCTCCGACTCACTATGATCTCAGCTCATTTGCTTGTCCTTGCTGATACCCAACACAGCATAGAAGTCGGAATCGATCTTGGGCATGGCAACGGGGAACTCTACATCGTGCAGCTCTCTTTGCCCATGGTGTGAGTTTGCATGCTGAACAAGAAACATCAATGATGCTTTACTCATACTCCACTCATTTTTCTGGACCCTGGAGTCACTGATGTACTTCTTCAAGGTTCTTCAAGGTCTTCGCGGTTTCATGGATGTTGGGCACAAAGCAAAGCAAGGAACAAAGCAAATTGCATAATATATGTGATAGATCGTGATAGATTTATCATTTATCTTTTCAACCCTTTAGGCATATTTGGACTGATGCCTTCATTCTGTTTTTGCCATGGTCTCTGATGATCTTGTGATGATCATGCTCTCAAGGGTCCAGCATGATGCAGCTTACAATTTGAGATATTTGCGATGAAAACGACGAAGCACATCATTCATCACACCCCATGTTCTTATTCGACGCCATAACATATGCCATGAAGACAACGGCTGGCAAAACGATTAGCTTAGGTGGCATGTGAGAGAATCCAAAACGTGTCAAAAAGTCTTCCTGCAATTTCCCACACCCTGTGCATGAACCTGCTCGCATTCCAAATTCCATCCCAATGCCGTTTATTCTTCTTAGCATGTACTTGACCGAGTTATAAGGCACAAGAAAAGACGTCATCAACTCAAAAAAAAGACCATGTGACAAGCTGATGGGCGGTTCATTCTGAGGCTGAAGAGATGGAGTACTGGATGATACTGCATGAAAGCAAATTGCAAGGTGCTCTTCTTTCCGTTCCGCGCTGTCTTCTCCCACTTCTCCCAAGGCGCTGCTGCTGTCGTCTTGAGGCTGTTGGGGCCTCGCATGATGGCCCACCCATACAAGTATGTCGGCTTCATTTTCACCACAGACCTAGAAGTGCTACATAGAACCTGTCATGGTCTCGAAGTCTTGAGGATCCTGAGGGACCAGTTGACAAGTGCTCGCTCCCAAGCGGTCACACACAGATGACAACCGCAATGTACACAATGGACAGCACAACCTGAACAATCAAACTTGCAGGCAATTCCTCTGCCAACCTACCAAAAGGAACGTTCAGGCCTTCTGATTCGACTTGTCGTCTTGCAGCAAGCGTAATCCAGGTAAAGGCTCTACTTTGGACTCACCTGTAGCCAAACAGTCTCCGCATCTTTCAGTATTTATGAGTGGCCCTGACGACTGGAATGCACATACTTTGGCATAATGTAATATAATGTACATAATATGCACTTATCATAATTATCCTCACTTCTCTCTCTCTCTCTCTTTCGCAAACGCGAACAACTCCCTGACATGCTCTTTACATGGCTACGCATGTTCGCACTGGATGCTCATCACACATCAATTCCAAACATGCAAAAACACAACCCCTCTCCAACTCTCAAAAGAACTTCTCCAGGACCTACAAGGATGCAGAATATTGCAGAATGACTCAAGTCATGGATTTTGTATGGACTTTGTATTGTTTGTTTCTCCTTTCTTTTATGTACTTTTGCTTTTGCTTTTTCACATCATTGCTCTTTCCTGCCTGAAACTTGGGCCGTTGCGAACGAGAAGCACGCTGCACGGTTCACTACCCCAGTCCTGGTGCCGGCAAAGGGTGCAAAGGGTTTCGCGTGGGCTCCACAATGAAGCAACCTTCACTCCAACTGAAATCGCTAAAATCGGAACTCCATATAATTTTCGCGCAAGCCAATCTTGATCAATCTTGCATCTCATAGCTTCCAAGCCCTGTCCTATAGGTAATAAGTGCTTAGGCTGGACTTCAAAGCAAATCATTCTATTTCATAGAGGAAACGGAATTCTGTTTTGTCTTAGACACTCAGACTGCCTCTCTGTTCGCAGCAATTCAGCATCAGCAGTCACTCTCCTACAATTTCCTGGAAAATCTATGCGCATGTGCTCCAAAAACAGGACAAACAGGCCGACTCGGGTGATACATCTGTCTGCTCAGAAGCCTCAAGTGTCGCTGTGCAGGCGCAATCTGCCATATTGAGCCGACCCGGTCGACCCCTGTGCGTCCTGACATCTCGCTTTCTGGAGAAATGCATCTGCGGATCTTGCAGCAAACGGTAACCAGCTGCCTGGCGCTGCGACGTGTTGCCATTTTCGCCGCCCAATATGGCCCCGTGTTTGCGCCTTGTCATGGGAGTGTTCGCAAGATCTTGTTCCGACATGAGCTTGGCCTTCAACCACACTTAACTCAACTATCTATGGACATCTTTTTGAACCAATCCCCCTAGACTAGGACCTTAGATGGCTGGTGATAGCACCACATTGCACTACACTACATGCTGGATTTTTTCATTTTCGCCTTGCACTTCCAATGCTCAATCCACCAGAACGTTCAAACCTCAAACATCTCAAACCCTCTTCTCGACTTCCACAACTGACATTCATGTCCCTAATGTTCCCCAATCCTGGAGGGACACAGCCCAATATAATTAATATCAACCGCCTCATATTATTGCTCCATTTTGCTTCCATTTACGCGTGTTGTTGAATGCTGATATGTTTGCCCTGCTCTGGCATCAACTACTTTCGAAAGACCCCAGGCCTCCACACTGGAAACCCACTCTGGAAGTCCTTCTGAATGCCTGGCAGCCGAAACGTGCTGAAACTTTTACCTTCCTGCAACTTGGCAGCTTCAATATGCTTTCATACTTCAAGTGAGGCTGTTTCGGCAACAATTGGATTATGTCATGTCGTAAAAATGTGCACTGTGGTGATCTTTCTGTGCAGCCTGTGAAGCTGCATGCGCGTCATTATGATTCATTAAATAGTAGCATGCTTGCTGATGCTGCATCCATCATAAGCATCATAAGTTCCACTTGTCATGAATGTCTCTCTCCTGTATTTTTTCTGACAGCTGACTCAGCTGACTGAATTTCACCAATACTACAAAACATCCTCCGTTCCACGTGCAGCCTCCCGATGCTTGGTACCTCAGCAAGCCCCCAGGTCGTGCCTACTCCCTCTGCCTTACCAGCTTACGTAATGTTCTTACATGTTATTACCATATATTAATATTACCAACATACTTGAGCACAATGAATGAATGAAGTCATGAGGTGTCTTCACGTGAATGGAGATATTGTAGAACTTGTGGATGAATGGAGGTACTATGTTGGACTTTGCGAGATAGCGGCGATGAATGATGATTAATGTGTACCAGTTGGTCTCAAAATTGGAGATGCCACTATTCTTTTGATGGCCACAATAATCATGAATCACAATGATGACAAACCATGATGATGTACCAGGAAAAAGCGTGCATTTGCATGCATTTGCGATTCCAGATTTGAGGCAAACAAAGGAAAACCATGGAAAGCTCATAATTGGATCGTCGTGGCATGAGCCGGCAAGGCATGCGAAGGTCATGCCAAGCCGCAGTGTCCGCAATGACGAGCAACCCGCTGTGGTCACTTGGAAGCAACCTCCGCACCTTGTGGTTTCCAATTTCAACACTTCAGGATTGGCCGCGCAAACTCTGCTGATCATGGAAACATAAAACATTAACGAAAGCCGAAAGCAACAAAAAATAAAGCTCTCAACCATTCTCAACCAACAATTGAACACGTGCAAAGAATCTCTACACGGAAAAACGCAACAATTCAGAGGTTGCCCAGCCTTGGCAATGACATTGGCACGGCTGCTGGGATCAGGCATGTACCTCGTCTGCTTTTGGGATGGTTTCTTTATTCATCCAAAGTTTCTGGCACGACCTGTTCAGTTCAGTGTTTGACGGCATGGCTCATGCTGGTGTTGAAGTCTGCAATACACCACACCAAATCACGAACAAAATGAACCCACACTTTCTGCATCAAGCGTGTTTGGAAGACCACCATCAGGAATGTGATGCTGCTATATAGTGCTGACATCTGCGCACTTTTTTCACGGCCAATCCTTTCAAAAGCTCAAACATTCTCACATGAATTACAGTATCAGTATGCCAAATCACACCAGAGCAGTTTTAATGTGGCTACCGCGGCTGTTGCCGCTGTTGCCGGCATTGCTTGCATTCCAAAGGCTCAGTAGTTTTTATATCGCGTGGACTGGGTAGCCCAGCCGCCGCTGTAGATCCTTGCTCAACAAAAGAATCAAAAGGATTCAAAAGGGTGTTTAATGGCGTTTTGATGAACAGCATATCTGGGTAACACACTCTACTCTCTCCTGACTGGCCAGTGAGGACTGATGACATCTGGTGACACATGGTCAACGTATGTCAAAGTAACAAGCAAACAACTCCTATTCACAGGCAAGACTCCTTGTAACGTGCGAGAAGTGCAGGATTCAAAGACTTATGCAAAATCGAATGTGCGACTTCCTTGCAGACAGGGTCGCTGCCGTGCTCGACTATTTGGGAAGTACTCCCATTGAACGCCTGCGTAGCCTGTGGATTGCGATTTTCATCCGCCAGTTTGGCAGTTTCGGTAATGAGGAAACGGTCGTTCTTGGAGATAAGATCAGTCCCGGTACCAAAGAAATGATCCAGCAAACCTCGGGTCCAAAGACAAAGTGCAACAAAGTTGCCTTCATAGATATCCCATGATATCCCTGGAAACTGCGGACCATATATCATATACTGTATATATATATATATCTCTCTCTCTCTCTCTCTTGACATCTTTTGACCCAAACAAATGCATTGATGCCAAATTCACACATCTTCACCAGCTCACTCCTTTTCCAAAATTAGTTAAATATTCTACAACATCCCCTAAATAGATCTAAATAGGGTTCAAACATGTTCAAACAAAAAAGTGCTGGTGCAGCTGACAAAAACGCTGAACTCCAGAATCAAATCCAGCAGAAGACTTGGTGAGGTCGTCCAACTCCAACCGGAGTGTGTCCTCATCTGGGTGTTCAAACACGCTGGCCATCCATTCCGCCAAAGGCAAAAGAGTTTCCGCTGTCAACTCCGTCCCTTTCTCTAGTCCCATCTGCATGATTTCTTTCACGGGAAAGAGTTGGTTGCTCATCTCTTGACCATCGTGGTGGTAGCAGTAGGCCGATGCCACCATTTCCAGGGGATCTCTCACGAAACCAGCCACCAACAGCTTCTTCCTTCCAGATTTCAACCGCTCCGCAGATTTCACTGAGGAATTGAATGCGTCAGTATAGATCCGGACAGGTGCCTCCATATTCCAGCAGGTATAAGGATTATTGCTGTCGCAAGGGTATTCAACATGACCAACAACTGCATCTGGAGCTTCCAGGATCTGGAAAATGGTCCTTGTCAAGCTGTCTGACAGGAATACCCCTGCTTTGTGATAGTTAGCAACAATGTAGTTGTTCACTTCCCAAGGTCTTGGCTTTCGCCTACCCGCTGGAATCACAGGTAGTGCCTGCCGCTGCACCATTGACACGCACTCTGATCCGCAGGCAGGCACAAAAAATATGAAAATGCACCACCAAATGTTGTGCATGGCATTTCCAGCCAAAGGCTTCAACGAGCTGCAGAGTGAGGTTTCTCGAGCCCGTCTATCGACATGTCAAAACATTTCAGTGATAGGATCATCGAAGCACTGCACATTGAACAATACCAAATTTATCCAAATTCAACCTCTTCGGCTTCTCAACTGGCAATAGTTTTTAATGCTCTGATTTATCAACACATCTCTTCGCTGAGAAAACGTGCCCTGATGCCTTCAACTGTGACCGCACAAACGTAGGCCGCGAGGGTTGCGTAAGATTATATTTACCTATTATATATATATGTTTTTGTTTTTTACGCCTTGGACAGCAAAGGATCAGACATATCATGTGAACGGACTCTTAAAACAATCAAAATCGTCATATATCCTCAAAGTGGTTGGAAGATAAACTCCCGTCGCGCAACTCCTGGAACTGTGCATGCCGCATCAACAATGTACCAGCTTCCTGCTCAAAGTAGTGTCTGCACAAAGCAGTTGCATATATGTGCCATGGTCAAAACATGGTACATGGATGTATAATGATGTATATGGGGCATGGTCATCCCACCATCACTAGGGATCCCTTGTAATTGGCACTCCAACTAAGAGGGGGGATGCAATCCCCTTTCAGAAAGCAAGCAAATTAACAATGTTTTTGACAATGGTTTTATTATTTTTTTGCCGAGGCAGTCTATGACAGCTGTATGACAGCATTGCAAATGATACAGCGCGCATCTTACATTCTGCGCCGCACAATCGCGAGTCACTTTGGCTTTTTGGAGGCGGCTCTGGCTGTTATCGATGTTGGGAGCCCCATTATGCCCCATTGATATAATATATATAATATATATATACTTGTCACTTGAACACCAATGATTTTTGGGCTATGCTATGAGGTTCATTGGAAAGGTATTTGAAACTGCCAAACAATCATGACATGTCTGTGCGAAGTGGGCTCGGCAGTGGCAAGCACCCTGGACTGTTTAATATTCGCATTTCGACTGAATTTTCTGAGCGTTTTTCTTTTCATCTTTTGTTCCTTTTCCCTGTTTTTGAGGGCTTTATCTTGATTTTGCTTTTGTTGTCTTTGGCTTATCTTTTCAAACCACTCTTTCCCTTGATGTTCCTATCTTTTTCATGCTGCTTACCCAATCTGTCTTGTCATGTCTTACTTTATCTAAGCTGATCTATTACATTTCTATCTATCCGTCTTCCTAAGTACCTATCTAGTTGTCCAGTCTTATCTTACCTAAATGTTTGCTATCTATCGTTTCTTGTTTGTCTTGTCTGTCTTATCATGCGTATGTTATCAAATTATAATTTGAGTTGCCCGTGTTTGGCTTAAGACTGGTGGGGTGGGGGTCGGGAGGAAGGGGGGGGTGGTGCACGGCAAGGTGCTAAAATTTCAGAAATAGGCGCTCAAATTTTGGGAAATAGGTGTTTTTTTGAAGAAAACCAGTCGGGATCCAGTCGGGACGTAGTTGGGCACCAATTTTCAAGTTTTTGGCACCACGTTTGGACCTGTCGGGAAGTAGCTAAAATCACCCAAAAACGTGCCAAAACCCTGCAAACGTGCTGTTTTTTATGAATTTGGCTGCCTCCCGACATTGGTGCCCGACTGGATCCCGACTGGATCCATGGATCGGCAAGAACCCCCTCCTGCACCAAAACGGCAAAAGCAGTCTTAAGCCAAATGGGGGTTCTACAAATTATATAATATATTATACATACATGCATATTATATATATATGTAAAACTATCCTCTCTATCATATAATGCCCTTCCTTCCTTGCTTCCTTGAATCCTTCCCTCCTTCCTTTCTCCTCCCTTTCTCCTTCCTAGCACCGAAACCCAAAAGCGGGAAAACCATCGCCAAAGAAAACTGGAAAACACACCCAAAAGATTCGCCTTTCCTTAACAAAAAGTGAAGGCATCCGAGGGCATTTGAATGCTACTTCCCAGGGACCACCTGGAGAAACTATCAAAGCTTTCCCACATTCTGGATGAAACGGTATGGGGTTCATAAGGCAAAATTGTTTTCACCCACACCTGGAGTAAAATAACCTGCCCAACCTCGCTACGGGACTTCTGCGCCTCTTTTGTACCCTGTCAAAAGTGCAAATGTTGACATCATACCAAAGCAGTTTTAACGTGGCTACCGCGGCTGTTGCCGCTGTTGCCGGCATTGCTTGCATTCCAAAGGCTCAGTAGTTCCTACATCGCGTGGACTGGGTAGCCCAGCCGCCGCTGTAGATCCTTGCTCAACAAAAGAATCAAAAGGATTCAAAAGGATGTTTCATGGTGTTTCGATGAACAGCATATCTGGGTAACACACTCTACTCTCTCCTGACTGGCCTGACTGGCCTGACGGGCCTGACTGATGACATCTGGTGACACATAAAGTAACAAACAAACAACTCCTATTCACTGGCAAGACTCCTTGTAGCGTGCAAAAAGTGCAGGATTCA
>Ga0126342_10005564_pt1 | contig 22037 bp, 20 predicted proteins | sample Cyp1metagenome_FD_92528 | JGI IMG/M metagenome (GOLD analysis project Ga0126342, IMG submission 92528) | Coral microbial communities from Lord Howe Island, Old Settlement Bay, Australia - Cyphastrea 1 metagenome | ecosystem: Host-associated > Invertebrates > Cnidaria > Coral ...
CCCCCCCCAGCTAAAGCTGATATAGCGACTGCTATATTAACAAATGTCATTGAGCATTTAGTGTTGCTGTTTTGCCCCCCAATAAGCACGCCTTCACCGCCAAAGCGGTGTGGGCGGATTTCATGGGTTAGTTACAAAAACACAACAAAAACATCGCCAAAGCTACAACATCGCCAAAGCGCGCGCAGCAAAATGGAAAAAGTTAAGGAAGTTGGACTTCGTAGTTTCTCAAATGAAGAAGGAAAAAATCACGGAAACCAAACTAGTTTACTCTTTGCAAAGAAAGTATGTCCTGTCCCTAAACCAATTTTAGGGAAAGCGAATCCAGTCAAACATCCTACACCAAGCCGTCACCAAGCCTTGTTCTTTTTCCGAGCCTAGCCGAGGTCTGCACTCCTGAAGCTCCCTGGCTAGTGCAGAAGATTGCCACGGGCGCGCTCACCGCCGATGGAAACGGCACGGGAGGCCCGGGATTGGGCGGCCCGGTAGGGCGGGATTGGGGATTCCCCATGGATTCCCCATGGATTGCCATGGTTTTTCCGGGTCCCGGTGTGCCCCGGTGTGCAGGAGCCGTCACGGAAGTCGACGACTCCCTGGGCATGGACGGAGCCTTGTGCCAGGCCTCAGCCATCCAATTGGTAGGCGGGGGGATGTGGAGGTTTGGGCCATGGATTGGGCCATGGATTTTTGGGGTACCATGGTGGCCATGCCCCACCAAAAGGATTGGAACATATGTATCATATGAACACCTTACTGTAAAATGAAAAGAAAACTGGGGGAGGTATAGAATTATAGAATTGATATGAATTGATTGTCTTCTTGATCAACAAGCTGGAGAGTTGGACAGCCTGGAATTTACGTAATAATTTTGGGAGTCAAATGAACCAAAATGCTGGTCTTATCCAACAAGTATTTTGAGATCCCACCGACACAAAGAAAACGGTTTCTTCAACCAAAATTGGCATTTAAATCAACAATTTGTGGGAATTAAACCAACACAGGGGGATTTCCTCCAACGCAAATGAGGTTTCAGCATGTTTCAGCCACAAAAAACATTAATATGACCAAAAGTGAGAATGCGAACATCAAGAAATCTCTGGGCAAACCATCAGAACCTCGTTACCAACTTCACGGATCACCCCACGCTGGATCCACTCCTTTCGCGTCGCCTGTTAGGCACACCTGGCGAGGAGCGACGTGAGAGGCGCTTGTCGAACTTTGTGGCGATCAGGCGGGTCGCAGGGGGGCAGCGAGCTGCCGATGGATATCTTATCGGTTTGAAGAATGGGGGATACTAGTAAAAAAACATAGGATGATTATTGGGGATTGGAAAATTGAGAGTTCTAAAAAATGATGAAACTTTGTGGTGTACGGTGTACTGTATTTCTAGACATGTATAGCCACATAAGAGTGGCTACAACTCTTGCTTGACCAGGGCCTACTTGACTGGGGTCAGTTCTCATAGGTAGCGGTGGTTTGATTGCTCCCATTGACCCACATTTCATGGGGAATTCTTGCAATGGTGTACAAAGTTTGAATGGGAGAAACATGATTGTAGGGTCTGACCTTCCAATGCACATTCACATAGACAGTCTTGGAGTTTCTAAGCCCAGGGGCACCACAGCCTTTGAGAAGACTTGGAGTCAGTCTTTTGACCTGATCACATGCTAACATTGCTAACATTCAGGACACATGGCAAAAGTTCTGCTGGTGATTTTACCACTATCACCGTTTAATTAGGTTTGACCCCCTTGCGTGGTCGTATCTGCCTCATATCTAGGCGGTTATGAAAATATTGCACCCCAAATCCCATAGTTTCAGTATCCTTCCCTTTGAATTTGCCTTACCTTTTGGAGGCAAATTCACCATTTTTGGACAATGGCGTTTTGGCTTTACCCATCCAGAGAGTCCCAAGCCATCTTATCTAGTTGTTGATGTTCAAGTTGAATCTCCAGTTTGATTTTAGAACATGGATGCAACCTACTGTATATATCACATATGTCATATCTCCAGGATATATTTCCATTCTATCACCATGTATCTACGCATATATATTTTATTATATATTTGTATACACATATATATAATTATATATATATATAATATATATATATATATACACGTGTGTGTGTGTGTATGAATTTTATGTGTATATACATATATTGTTTTCTCCGTATCCCCACTGCCCAGCCATGGCCAGGCCCCGGCCCTGGCCACAGATGGAGTACGAGAACAGCTACGTCGAGGTGGTGACGGGTGAAGAACTGCCGCCCATCAAGCTGAAGACACCCCCAGGTGCGGCAAAACCGTTTTGGGGATGGGTCAAAAGCTGGGTCAAAAGCTGTGAATTTGAGCCATATGAATTGGTGAATACCCTCTGGTAAACTAACATAGCTATGGAAAATCACTATTTTTAATGGGTAAATCCACTATAAATCACCATTTTCAATAGCTATGTTAAATTACCAGAGGGTACACATCCATGAAAAGTAGCTATCTGATTTTTAGTACCTGGGGTGGGGTTTTGAGCTGGAGAACGAGGGTGAAACCGGCGTGATTCACAGTGGCCTTAGCTGCAGATCCGAGTGGGGATGAAGCCGTGTCCAGGTTATGAAGAGGGCATGGGCGGATTGAAACCCAGCCAAATCCATCTGCTTCCCGGCCGTCGTGGGCGATGGTGATGTGAACCAAGGGTTTAGATAGGCAGATTTCTTTGTGGATTAACTTTGATGCACCTCAAAAATTGTTGCTTCTGAAATTTGCGGGACAGGGGTTGTAGCTTCAGAGGGTCATGGGGTTTTTGAATTTGACCGGTGCCCATGTCAATTTCAATACAGTTCAGTGAACAGATTGGCATGGAAGATTCAGGGTACCTCATGAGGTCGGGGTTACACGACCTGTATGTACTCATGCCAACTACAAGCTTTCAGGTGGGTACATCGAGACTTCCAGGAAGCTATTTCTATAGACAGATGGCCCTTGTTCCTGTCCCAACATGGCTAATATCTTAGCGTGAACGTACACAGGTGTCCCCCCAAGGTTTCTTGCTTCTCCAGTCTTGTTGATTGAACCTTATGTGTTCGCTAGATTTGCATCACTATATTTGCTGGTTTCCATTCCCATTTTTGTTGGTTTAAACCTATGAACAAACAGAAGTTCTGATCTGCTTTAAATAAATCTCCTTCATTATAGTGGCAAGCATCTGCCCAGTGATGGTGTTCCCCCTTGAGCAATGCCGAACATCGCAGCGAAAAAGGTGATTTTCACATATATATCAACCAACAAACAGGGTGGTTTTACCTCCATTGTAGGATGTTTGATCGTTTAACCATCAGGCAATCCCCTTAAAATCACCAATGTGAAACACCCAGAAATACCGCATTTTGGGCAATTTGGTGTTGGGTACCCCTTTGAGAACAGGGACAAAAAGTCCCAGAAAGCTACGCTTCTCGCCCCGAGTCCACAGGGCCTGTCGGGTGGAAGCGGAGAGCTACAACGGTGTCACGAATCCACACTACCACTTCGATAGTTTGATCAATATGGGGCTGCTGGGGAGCCACCACATCTTCGAGCCTTGGCCCAAGGGGTAGCCTTGTTGGACAGGTTTTTCTCATGGCATGGGATTCTACATCAGGCTGATCATGTTCATATTCATGGGAAATCTGGAGTGTGGTGGTCGCAAGTGGTTAGCCCCACTTTTATTTTAAAAAAGGGACTATTGATAAATCTGGAGAAACTGAGATTAGACAGAGATCAACTCTTCGTTCAACGTCAGAATGCGTTCCTGGAGCAGGAAGTGGATCAGCATGGCAGCATCATCGTTGCCCCTGCGGATGCTCGGCCGGCACCGGAATTGAATGGTGAACCAGAGGGGATCCGCAATGGTTATTGAACATAGAAACATGGAAAACCGCCCATAGATTTATAGATGATAAACATATATATATATATAAACATGATGATTTTTCAAAACATCAAAAATGGTGATTTTCCTTCCATAGCTACGAACAAAATCACCGGGGATTTGGATGAACCAGTTGAACATAGTTGAAACATGACATTTATAGCACTGACTGTGGATTTTCCCATGGTTTCCCAGAGGTCGATCCAAGGTTTACCGAGTACTGAAGAATAGTTGTTTTTTACCCCGCATCACAACGGTTATCATGTCTAATCTATCTAATCTATCTAATCTATGCTGATCGATTCGAAACTATTCCAATCTATATATTCGACACTATTCTAATCGATTCTAATCAATTGTAACCTATTCTATCCTATCCTATCCATTTCCTATCCTGTTCTATTCTATTCTATTTCTATTTCTATTATAATTCTATTGCATTCTCTTCTATCCTATCTTATCCTATGTCCTATGTGATCCTATCTTAACTATACTGTCGGTGATCTCCCACTGAGGAGTCCATGGCGAAGATCTTCGACGACGTGGATGCCGAGGTGCTGAAGCGCAAGTCCCTCCTGGTGAGGCCTCGTGGATCAAACTGAACTGTTGGGAACATGGGAAAACACATGGGAAATATAGGAAAATGTGGGAAACATATGGGAACCATATGGGAAAATAAAGCAACATCTGATCTCAAACCTTATGATCATATGATATATGGCTTTGTCTGAAAAATTGGTGGAAAACCATGGTAAAACCAGCTAAATCCACTGGTGAATCATCATATTCCCAGGTAACCCGCTGGTTCGGAAGGGATCTTTTCGGACTTTTCGGGTCTGAAAACTGGAGACATTTTGGGGTCAATGTGAATTCACTGTTGTAACCCCAATTCAATTGCCCCATCGCCCGTTTACTCAAAATTTGACTGTTTAGGGAATATTTATAACATTTCATAACCATACCCCAAATTCACGGGGTTTTGGCCCTTATGGCATTCGGCTTACCACATTACGCTCCGCACTACTCTCCAAAACCGCAGGTGCGGTGTGTGGGGTACCTTCCCTGGAACCCCCTTCCCGCCACTGCCGCTGGGCAACCATGGGGTGGGGCCATGCCATGCTTATGATGCTGATTCTTAGCCGTATCTCTCTCTATATATATACACATGTATTTATCAGTTTACTGTATATATATATAATATGATATGATATATATATATATATATGTATACATAATATGATAATATGGTATTATGTATATATATATATATACGTGCATAGAGAGAGAGAGAGAGAGAGAGTAACCACCCGAAAAAGAAAAGTGAAAACCCATTCAGACTGTGGTAAATGACCTTTCCATTTTGTTTGGTCAGGTTAGTGAATCATATATTTTATCCAAATATATGAATACTGTTGGAAGAAATCATGATAGCTAGGAATGATGATGGTGGTTGTTGGTGGTGATGACGATGAAGAGTATTCCACCGTTAGTATTGGGTTGCTCCGGAAAGGACGACTTCCCGCTCACAAACCAAGCGTTTTTTTTTTTTTTCAGGGGATGAGTGCCGGCCCACTATCTTCATTTGAAGTAGCTAGCATTTGATCGGATGTTGTTCCAAATTGATATCCCTGGTCAGTTTTTTTTGCTTTGATTCAAGCAAGCAACATTTTTGAATCTCCATTCCTGTGTGGCGCGGAGATTTGATAGGAACACAGAACCCCCGTGATTTTCTTGTCGGTTCCACACCTTAAAATGGTGAGTTCAGTCCAGCTTAGCGTAGCGGCGTAGCCTGCGTAGCCTGCGCGGGTCCAAGGTATACCTCTCTGGTGGTCAAGATCAAAGACAGCATGTGCCTGTCGTTGGAATGGACCATCCTGGGGGCTGGAAAGACACCTTGGTATAGGCCAAGTGGGGTATACCAGTGGATGTACAGCCATGGCTCTTCTTAGTATTGAACCATTCATGAAAAGGGGGATCATTCTTGAACCAGACCCACTGTGATCTGTACTTGGAATATCTGTGTGGGTGGCCAATTTCACAGGTTGTGTATTTGGATTCGGCAGTTGTGTTCAAGGATTGGTAGTAACCAAACTCAATCTACGCAGAAACTTAACGTTGCCAACCAGAGTTGTGCCAGGACCCTTTCCCCGCTTCAGAAAGATGAAATCACACATTTCGCCAATGCAAAGTATGATCCATTAAAGCAACACAATCGTGGAATAGATAGAACATTATAGAACAAACTATGGAAGCACATGTATTAGATAGCCAGAAACAATCACAAGGGAACATCCCGAAATCACAAATCATCATTTCCGGGAAAAAATATTCCGTTGAAAAAACAGCAAATTGGCATCCCAATTTCGGACGGTTGAATCCGTATTGTTGATGCTGAACCAACCTCGGGTACATTTTCACATTGCATGATGGAAGATGACCCATTCATAAATGATTTAACACTGGTGCTATTCCATTGCAAAGTGTTAAACTACTAAAGTGGGTATACCATCCAGATATTGCCATTGTATCCCATGAAAGCCACCGTTCTTGTTTTTCTTGAATCCTTATTGTAGTCCAATGTTCCATGTCTTCTTGTGAAATCACCATTTTTTTTTGGGGTGTTTTTGGGGTGTAATGAGGTTTACCCTCTGGTAATGACTAACAGTTAGCTATTGAACATGGCCATAGAAATAGTGAGTTTTCCCATTAAACATGGTGGATCTTTCCATAGTTTTTTGTATGTTTACCAGGCCGGGTAAAAACCCATGAGATGGTCATCCCATTCACGGCACGTCACGGTGTTGTTGGGCACCGGCACGCCCTTTAGGTGCTGGGTCCAAGAGAAGTTCCGTGGCACGGTGGTGGCCACGCAGACGGCCCAGAACGCGGCCAGCTGCAGGTTCCAACGGGACGACCCCACCATAAATCATAGGTGGTATAAAAAAGGTTACCCGCTGGTAATGACTAACAGTCAAAAAAGCTATTGAAAATGGCTATAGAAATAGTGGATTTTCCCATGAAACATGGTGATTTAAAAAATAGTTTTTTGTATGTTTACCAGAGGGTACCATTCCGACCATGGATGGTTTATGACCCACATTAGATGGGATGATATATGTATAATTGATATATGTGTATAAGCTGTAATGATCTAAGATAAATGGGATAGAGATGGATAGAAATTATGATCATTTGCAATGGGATATAAATGGGATAACCTATAATTGAAGCAGAAATGGGGGAAACAACTCTTAAACCAACCCCAAAATAAACAAACATCCACATTGGGATATAATCCACGATGTGATGTTTATTTTTACCCAAGTTATGGGAACTTTGGTTTCAAACCATCAGACACAGTTTTTTTCCAACACACATGTAGATTTAACAATCAAAAAACTGTCGGATTTCAAATTTCAATCGCAAAAATTGGGACTCGACAACCAACCGACCATTAGACACATGAGGCTTCACGGGATACTACCACGATATTCATGGGATAGGCTGACAGTAAACAACAATGTGATTTGGGTCTGTCCGAAAACTTTTTCTTGCAATTTATGGCAATTTAGGGAAAATGAGGTTTTAAACCATCAATTTCGGAGCGCCTTATTCTAATTTGATGTGAAGATTCCAGAAATATGTGGTGAATTCCCGGTTCGATTTTTTGTTGGGTGTGGTGTACGATACCGAATGGTAAAACTGGGTGAATAGTCCATGGTTTATGATATTGTGGTTAGCACATTCTATTGGGTAACAGTATGTTTTGTCATGAGTGGCTATCGGGCGATGGGTTAAACACAGATTTGGCGATGGATTATTGCTGGGAATCCTTGAAATCCTAATTCTCGGCATAGATGGGGGAATGAACATCCAGCTAAAACAGTTTTGTTTGATGTGAGGGGGAGGGGAACATAGGGGAACAAGCTTTCGATTTGATCCATAGAATCCATATCCTTTTTTGTGCAAGGATATGCGTGCCGCTCCGGGGTTTCTTAAAATGGGGGTGACCCAAAAACATCCAATACTAGGCATTTACAATAAGGAAACACTTATTTTAAAGTCCCCAATTTTAAGAAACCATTGACTTCAATGGCCAATTTAAGACAACAATCAAGATCTATTAACATCCATTGAGACCCCCATAAAATCTGATCAAATCCCCAGATTTTTCTGGAGCAAGCCTAGTTGGGTGCAGGAACCTTTGTCGCGGCTTGAAGACCTGCTCCCACTACAAGCACGATGCGAACAAAGATGACCAAGGACCTTGCAAGATGCCACTGGGAATATATGGGAGTATGATGGGAATATGATGGGAATATGATGTAAACCGAAGATTTTCTGGGAATATGATGGGAATAGGAATATCATGATATAGAACTTATAGAACCAACAAGATCATGTTTGACCCAGAGGCTGGAATGGGGTTCCACATTTTGACATAATGCCTCTTGCAATCATAGAATCATCAAAGGCTAGGTTTCAGAGGTTTTGGTGGGGTAGACGCACACAATTCTAGCATTTGATAGAGCACACGCACGCACGCTTCGGGAACAGAATTTAGGTTTACTCCAAACATGCACTGTCGAGGACAAGAACTCCATACAGATATTGGAAATATGCAAACTGTGTACTCAGGGACTGCATATGAAATATTTGGGTCTATGCAATTTCCCATTGAACAGCCAGGCTGTGGCTGACCGTGTTTGATGCACTGGCACATCTGCCTTGGGACCCAGGTACCGCATGGACACCGAAGGTGGCGCTCCAGTGACAGCCACTGCCAAGGTGCCAATCGGTATAGAAATCCTTGGATGTTTTGATAGGACAATGGTGGGAAAGATGTGGATTTTCTTCCCCGATTTTGCTGATGTCAGAGGTCAGTCCTGTTCTGTTTTTGTTTGGTTTTGGAGTTTTGGGGATGCTGGAAAGGTGGGCTTCAAGTCAGAAAAAGGTCAAAGATGATGGCCATGATGGCAGGTGACTGACTGTTCCGACCTGAACACCTGCATTCGCTTGAAGCATTCTCGGTGGGTCATTTCAGGCAGGGCCACAGGGCCATTTGGACATTTGGACAGGGGTTGATCTCAGCGTCGACGTGGAATGCTCAATGTTGGATATTGATTACCCTTTGGTAATTTAGCATAGCTATTGAAAATGGCCATTTATAGTGGATTTTCCCATTAAAAATGATGATTTACCAGAGGGTAGCATAACAGCAGTCCTTAAGTCAGGAAATTTTTGAGTATCTCAGCCGACGGCATCCCTTGAGTTTCGGACACCTAAAACTCTCCCCGGCGGCATGGCGAGAATACTCTTTTTAGGACGACTCACGAAAAACAGAATTGGCATTTTTTTTGGCCCAGATACATTTTTTTTTTTCAAAAGCTTAGGATGGAAATCTCTTCATTTTTTGATTTGCACTTCTCCCAGGCGACTATTGCCCTGTGGCCTACGACTTTGCGCGTGGTGGACCTGTGTACCGCAAAAGCAGCTCCATTCCCGAGGAGGTCTTGTCCCTCGTCCATGGAAGCAGTTGGATCTTGGAACCAAAAATGATGGGAAGATCATTTGGAACCATCAAACAATGGTGGAAATAATGGGGACCTGCGACAGTGATATCTGGGCTTCTGAAGATTGGGTCAAGAGTCCAGATTTTCCGATTATATCAGATACCAAGCAGTTCCAATAAGTTAAGCAAATTAACTCTTGAATTTTCTTGGTCCAAAAACCTGCCGATGCTGCCAAACTTTGGTCCAAGAATTGCTGGATTTGGTCGAAGTTTTGCAGGAAGCCATGGATTTTCCATTTTTCTCCCATGAATTTTCCGTGGTTTCCACGACTCGACACGGCCCCTTAGCGCGGCCAGGTATCTGGCCACGGTTCCCAAGGGCTCTTTGTCGACCTGCGGCGAGGGCAATTGGTTGGTGCAACTCGCGTCTCCTGCAGCTTGGCTTTTTTAGCCAGCTGACGGGCCCGGGTAGGGCTTGATTTTTGATGATTTTTTGCCTTCACGACTCATGGTGAGCCAATGGTGAGCGCTGAGGATACCGACTTCATTGATGAGAAGATGGGCTACTTTGAGTTGAAAGGTCGGTTCTGCGGTGGGGATGACGTGGTTTTTTTCAGTGGTCCAAGCCCTGGGTCCCAAGGCTTCTATCTTGGCGGAATGTCTATCTTTGTCTCAAACCTGCAAGGAATGTCCCAATTGTGTGGTAAACCCAATCATAAACCATCCCCACTAAAGCTTTACCAGCCAAATCCTTGAGATGTCCATCATATCATCATGCCATGGCGAATGGGATGAAAATTGTGGCATTGGACCACATGAATAGCATGTAAAAAAAACGCCATGGCGGGTTGATCTCCACGGCAGGTAGCGAGGAGATGTGCCTGAAAGCTTCCTTGCCGTCCACGGACATCATCTTCGGAAATGCCGCGCAGGACGCTGGTCGATGGCATGGGGCATCCGATGAAATCCCATGGGGTCGGTTTCAACACTCAGTCATGGTCGACCATGACTTGGATGATTTTGGGGGTCTCCATGGGTCTCCCTATTTTTGGAACCCCCCAAGTTGAACCATACAATTTATCATTCAACAGGGAAAATGGATGATACACCAGTGGATGGAATGCGGTACTTCGTGCCAAAGGGCTTAGGATGAAACTGGCTTCGCCGTGGTGACACGGCAACCATCACCTCAGATCTGATGGGTACCTCATTAAAGCCAGTTCTGGTCAAAGTGACCTCAAAATGGCCTAAGTGTTTTGAGAGGATCTTCTGATTGACCACGAGCTAAATTAGATGGCCGATTGTCCAGAAGACTCAAGTTCCTTTGGTAGATTGACCAAGGGAATCATCCCAGTGTCTCAATGTTTGGTGCTTGTGAGGCGCCACAGGGCCAGTGGAATCTCATCTATGCCACTGGGACCTATGCCCCTTTGCCTGCTACTTGGTGAGGATGCCATGGGGGCGAAGGTCAGATTTTCATCCACGCCAGCTACAGGGGTGATTCTTGAAACCTCAGGGCAAGATGACATGTGGATGGTCAGCATATGTCAGCATAGTTGGCGACAAGATCAATGGTTCCCTGCAACTTTCTGGTACAACTGTGACAACCTTCCGGCTTGTGAACGAGTGAACTTTTGATCTTCACCAACCTTCCCTCCCGCAAGAATCAGTTGCTGAAGTTCTGAATTCTCACGTGCAGATCCAGGATAGGGTGCCCCATTCCACTGGTTGATTTTCCAGAGTTTATTTCTCGCAATGCCTCGGGGTAAATCCGAACATCCCTATTGCATTGTTATCCCCTTATGAAATCGACTTACAATCAATTTGGGATGCAAAAAACATGTAAAATCCCAGTCCCCAAGCTTTTTGGGACCCCAAGTATCCCCAAGTCATATTGTTGCTGATATGATATTCCTCCCGGATTCCCTCAATGATGAGTTGAACCACCAGTTTTTTTATGGCCAAATCCTCCGTTGTTTGCTGGCACCAAGGCTGCCTTGTTGGAAGACGAGCTGGAAGACGTGCCTCTGGATGTCGGAAGTTCGGAAGATGGAGATGGCGAGTGGGAAATGGAGGCAGTGGGAAATTTCAGGTTGGATTTCGTGGATGGATGATCGAGACCGGATATATATATAATATATATAATGTAATATAATATATATATATAATATAATATAATATAATATAATATAATATAATATATATATGTAATTACGGCCAGGCGCTGGTGTGTTGCCCGGAAGGTTCAATTGACGTTTAAACATGTTTAAACATTATCCTTCAACATGCTCAAACAGCTGCGCAGGGCAGTGTTTTGAGATTTCCTAGACGACGAACCCTAAACCCTAAAACCCTAAACCATCCTAAACCCTAAAACCCCAAACCCCAAAACGCCAAACCCTAAAACCCCAAACCCTAAAACCTAGGCTCTGAAAACTTTGAATCCTAAACTGGAAAACACTGCGTATACGCAGTATTTTCTGCAATCTTTCCTATCATATATTCGACAGGACGACATTCTCAACGTTAATGTCTGGGCAACACACGGCGTCTGTGGGTATAATTATATATAAGTATATCTGGGATTATCTGGGTTTATCATGATACTAATCTTGCTTGAGCACAGTAGCCCTCAGGTATCTGAACTCTCAATATCCTCGAATATCTTGAGGGCGGACATAACTCGATATTGAGGGTCACAAGTGTCATAAGATTATCAGTGATCAGTCAAGTTAAGCCTCAATAGTGGATTGAAATCAGGGGACATCTCTGCCGGCCTCCAACGGATGGCAGGATCGTCATGTGAGTTGGGGAATGAAACCTACAAATCCAACTATGGGACTATTTTCGGCGCAAGAGATGTAAGCATTTGTGGTATATCGCACCTGAAAACGACTATGGTATGGGCAGTTCTGATCCCTCCAAGTCTTCTTTTCCCCTGAAAACAGTGGGATTTTCCCTTGGTTGTTTTTGAGAAGGGAAGTGGAGGTGTGGCATGCAGATTTGGGGCGTGATATGGCGTGATAGTTGGGGAGAAACATCATGTTTTTTTTTTTTAAGACAGAGATGAGAAATGCAGGAAGACAAGTCGAGGTCGATTTTTTGCCCAAGCCAACAAGGCAGACACCAACGCAATATTGTTGGTTCATGAGGAAAATAGGTTGGAAGTCATCTCCCTCTGTGGGCTGCGGGACGCCAACCTGGCTACGAAATCTGTATGACGACCTGGTTTCCTTTGGCTTTCACACATGGGGCTGTCTGAAACTGTGTGTATAGCCCTATTCATGGCAATTTCAGTAGGACAATGATTTTACGAACCATTGCATGGTGTTTTCCCATCATCTTCAGCCGTGAAGGCAGGTCCCACCCATGGTCGGCAGGATCAAGAGACTTCCACAGAGGAGGATCAGGAGGATCACGAAGCATCCGCAGAGGATCAAGAGGACCATGAAGGTTCCGAAGGGTCTGCGGTGAAGGAGGACGAGGAAACGGACGACCACCAGGAGCAGGGTCCGCAATGGGATGGAAATCGGAAGGTTTGTAGGTGGTGACCTCTGGCAATCTGATGCGATAGTGGGACATGTCATTGTTGGAGTACGCGATGCCGGGGAGGTAGTGCTAGTTGCAAAAGCGACACTGTGGAGTCAACTTCACTTATCTAAATTGCCCAGTAAGAAAACAAACCTTACCAATGATCTCATCCCGCTTAATGATAGCTAGATCCTTCACTTATATTTCACCCTTTTTGTATTTGCTACGTCGGATGCTCACTGGTCGTCGGTTTTTTTGCTGTATTCTTTCAGATTTTTAGGTTCTTCAAACATTCAAAAGTCAGAAGCTTTTGAGGAGTCCAAAGAAGGGGAGGCTCTCGATCAGGAAGAGACACATCAAGATCATGATGATGATGATGAGAGCCTTCAAGAGGAGGTGGGGTGTGGCTGCTGAAGGGTAACCGGGTAGCAAGCTGCCAACTCGTCGATAATTGCGAATTTGAAGGCATTTTCTTTGGGAGAACGCCCTCTAAAGATCTTGCCCCCGGGAGAATTAAATTGGACTTAGGAAATGCCCGAAATGGGGGATTCCAGCCATGGTTGTGTCAAGCAGAACAAGTGGTAAGAAGTCCACATATTTCCAATATGATATTTGCGAATGCACAGAACCAACCATTGTCTTGGTGCAAACTCCTTATGCTGGTATATAAAATCCTTATTCTTTATATATAGTTATCACATATATATATATATATATTATATTATATATATATATCAACCGTTTTATAACGATCATTGAATCACTTAAAGCTGCTGCTTTAGAATTGTTTTTGACAAACTTTCCCCTTTCCTCGCAGAATCAGTTGAAGGGACTTTTTTTTAGGAACGTCTCACATTTTTTTGGTCAAAAACCATGGTTTCAAGCCTGGATTTTCCCATCCATTGAGACATGAGGGTCCCTGCCGTCAGGACGAGTCCAGTCTTGATGCAAGTTCCGGTGGCTCGCTGGGACTGGCGGATACTTCGGTACAAGGCGGCTTTTTTGGGCTTTCGAAGGGCCGGGTTTTTTGGGGGGAACGCTTGGGTTTTTACCCCTTGGATCCCCGTGGTGAATGGAGAGAAAGAGATGGACTTTCGCATGGAATCGTGGAATATACATGAATATACTATAAGCTGTTGTTTCTTGGCATTTTTTTCAGCAGTTGGAATATCATATCCAACGAACATTGACTTTTTCGAGCAGGGGTATAGTGTATAGTGTTCGCCCTGGTGCAGGGGTTGAATATGTTTAAAGCCTAGACTTTTAGGTATACATCGTATCTACTTGGCCGAATTTTCATCAGCTGCCATCCTAGTTTTGTCCAAGAGTGGTTGACACTCGCCTAATTTTATGTTTGTTTCTTGCAACAAATGAATTATCTAACCGTGTTTTTTCCCCACCTGTCAGGTGAGGGTTGTTGGATTTTATGTCAGCCTGCCCGCCTCCTTCCTCCTCCTTCCTCCTCCTTCCTCCTCCTTCCTACGCCAGACCTGCCGGACCTCAACCGTGAGCTCCGGATCAGAGTGCCGGACCTCAACCACAAAGAATCTCCGAAGATATACCAGATAGAATGCCAGAAAAGAATCTCAGAATAGATGCCAGATAGAATGCCAGAATAGAATGACAGATAGCATTCCAGAACGTATGCCAGAACATATGGCAGAAACAAAGCCAGATAGAATGCCAGAGAATATGTCAGTATAGATGCCACAAAGGATGCCAGATAGGATGTCAGAATAGATGCCAGATAGAATGCCAGAATAGAATGTCAGATAGAATGCCAGAATAGAATGTCAGAAGATTATACCATATATATTTCCGGATGATATGTCAGAAACTATGACAAATAAGTGTCAGGGTGGGGATCACTCTGTTAGTGATTGTCTCGATAGAATGGTCGGTAAACATCCTATAGTTTTAGACAAGCCCATATTCCCATATTCCCATGATTTGTTGCTTCTACATACCCGTTGGGAGGTGATATCCCCTTATTATATCCCCATTATATGTACAGTATATGTACATTATATATACACAGGTCATGGATCTCCATGCGAAGGTTACATTGTTACATGTCCATCCCGCTGTTGACAGGTTGGCGGCGCCGCCGCCGCGTCTCGCCGCGTCGTCGCCGCAGCCGCCGTCGTCGTCGCCGCGCCCGCCGCAGACGCAGCCGCCGCAGACGCTCCCGGCGCAGACGCTCCCGGCGACGTCGCAGTCGGCGACGCGTGGCGTTGGCGGCATTTCTGGGTCAATCTGGGAATCGATGGGAATATGGATGGACTAGAATGAGTAACTTGGAATATTATGTGTTGGAATGAATATATATATATAAGATATTATAAGATATATAAGGGGAATTAATGGGATATTTGGGAAATATTAAGGGAACGATCAAGAAAATAGATGAAAATAGTGGATTTACCCCTACTCAGCACATAATTTTCTTCTGCAGGATCTTTAAGATTAGTTTGGGTTTGAAGCGGGGTGAGTCACGTCACGTTGTTCATTGTAGGATTGCTGATTGAAGCTGTGATGGGATGACGCAACATTCCCAGTCTGGGCAAAATCATCTACTGTAGTGCCTTATGGTTTTGACCTGGTTTACCCCTAGATGTTGGCCGTTACATCTCCCCATTTCAAGGAGGCTATGTCAATTGAAATTAATCACCAATAAATCTTTAGCCACAGAATTAATATCAATTTGGATGGTTTGTTGATGTTTATTTGAACTGAGTCACCTCCTGCAGGCGGTAGTATTGAAAGACCAGAATCCCAGCTACCCACTGGGTCAACAGAGAAACAACCTCGGCAACTGATCACCATGGGTTTGCTCCCCTTATTTTTGATGCAAGAAGTCTTTTCCCAGCTGAGGGCATTATCCAGAGACCAGATAGACATAGATAGACCACATAATCTTCATCTGGATACCGACCCCCCCACTGCAGACCACCACCACGACGACCACCACGACAACCACCACGACAGCACCACCTCCTACTCCGGTGCCGGGGGTGTGCAGCGGAAAATAGGTCAAGAAACTGTGGGTGGACGCTAAACAAGTGAAACGCATTGGCACTTCGGCAAGAAAATGAGGATCTATCTATATATATATATATATATGATATATTCAGTGAACATATGGTTTATCCAACAAATAACACAAAGATCAGCAACCAAATTATGCAACAAAGTCGAGGATTCAGCATTAATTCGCACCGTGAAATGTGGTGGAAAATGGTGGACATCATCATCGATAGATCACCTCTGCAGTTTTGATTTGGGGAGGGGGAAGCCATGAAAGCTGCTTTTAGACCCCCCAAAAAAACCCTTGAACATGTGGGTTTTCTTAGATGGCTTTATGACTTTGGATCATCGTCCTAAATGAGATGGAAACGGATGGAAGATGAAGAAAAGACACCCTGGCAATTCAACCTGGCAAAGGAAAACGGTTCATTTCTGTGGATGATTATGAGCTAAATCATCTTATTTCCAGTTGGGGATTTTTCAACCAGCCATGTCACAAATTACCAGAGGGTGCAGAGTAGATGATATGATGTAAAATCTCCAGAGGTCCCAACCATAAATAACATGCGGAAGAAAACCGGCCTTTGAAGAAACGAACACCATTTCACCTTCACCAAAAAGGCGACCATGTTCGGTCAACCCCATGATGATTTACCCTTCTTGCAAAAAAAGGACGATGGGTTTGTTTCAAGTACCCGAATTGCTGCTAGGGCTACCTGGCTACCTAGCACTTTTAAGAAGGCTAGAATTTCAATTCTGACTCAGAGGGATACTCCAATCACTGCTGTCAGGTCCCATCTACCAGCAACAAAAATATAGGGGTATGAATCTGGTATGAAGACCAAACTCACAATCTTTTCGCGGAGGTATCAATCGTAAGTAGGGAGAAGGGACAATTTTAAACTCGGGATTCATGGCCCAGCATTTTTCATGGTTTGCAAGTAGGGCTACAAAATGGATGGATATGGTACCGATGGATATCCAGGGTTACGGGGTATGGTCCATCGGTTTTTCTGGTCAGGCCATGTACAAGTTCAACAGCAAAATCCGCGCCGCTGGTTCCGGCATCATCCGCCGCGAGTGTGTCTCGAAGTCGACGGAGTTGTCACGGTCCGAGACGGTCCCCCGAAAAAGGGGGAATCCAAATCAAAACACAAAGTCGGCAGTTTGGGTCTGAAACTCTAACAATCCAACTTTTGAGTGGTACAAGTTCAGTTTCACCCTCCAAGAGTAGGTTTGTGTTCTGAAATTGGTGGTTTGGGCAGTGGACTTGGGATGGACCTGTAGCTTCAAACCCTGCTTCATATGGGTTTGTTTCATAATTTTAACTCGCAAAATCCAATGATAAACCATCAGTTTCCTCTTCAATTTTTTGATATCCATCATTTTTGGACAAACACACTCTTGCAGTTGAGGTCTCAAGTGTCAAGTGTCTAGGGAACGCAGACATATGCAGAATTGAACAGTTTATACACTTATATAAATTTGTGCGTATTTGCGCCATTGTTCTTCTTCATATACAAAGCCAATTTCATTCCATATCAATCGGTGTATGATGGCGTCCGAGGGTGCAATTTTTGGGTGCCAGCTGAAATTTTGCTCCACACCCAGTGGAATCCATGTGGGTGGAATTCGAAATCTCCCAAGGGATTGGATTGGCATATGCCGAGGACGTGTCTAACTTTTTTCACCGACATATGCCGAAGAGGTATGAGATTTGCCCTGGTTGGTGGTTTCAAACATGGCTTTTATTTTCCATTTCATATGTGGGATGTCATCCTTCCCATTGACGAACTCATATCGTTCAAGATGGTTCAAACAACCAACCAGTGCCATGAAACCTCCAAGGCGACGGCTGCGCGGATACGCACAAGGATGTGTCGCTCGGTGGCAGGGCTGGGTTTTCTTGGGCCAATTTCTTTTTGGGGAAAAACAACATATATTATGAACGTTATGAATCATGGAGGTTTTTATGGAAAAAAAACAAACACTAAAGGTTTCTTTCTGTTTTTTTTTTAATGTATGCAGTTTAAGATTGTTTAGCTTCATTCTTTAATGGGACTCAACCAACATAAATTGTGGGTTGGGACGTTATGAAGCACAAAACACATTATAATTGTATGAGGATGACTATATCCCAATCTGGCAGGTTACTTTTCAGGTTACTTTTCAGGTTAGATGATTTACACTCTGATGGTTTCCAGTTGATCCACAGGACCCCTTGAACCACCTGACCCGGTGATGGTTGGCGAATTGGGATGGTCCCTTCACGAGGTACATGAAGCGCTATGATGATCTGACCACATACAATGCCTATCAGGACTGGCTGGAAGGGGTTAGGCACTCAAGCCCTGAATGACTTCTTGAAAGGAGCCTTGGGAAAGTTGCGAATTTGTACTTCGACCAAGCTTCGAAGATCTTGAGACATGTTTCGTTTTGTGTTGGTACCAGTACTCAGCTCAATCCAACATGGAACCGAACCTTAGGTTTCCATCTGCTCAATTTCCAGGTTGTACCCTCGTGATTCTTGTATCCAGCATTCTTCGTCATAGAGGTATGGGTCAACAGGATTTTTTCGATGCTTTACCCAAAATGGAGGGATTTATTTCACTAAGAGAGACCAGCTAGATCTGGGTCCATTGGTACTACCACAAAGTTGATCCATACCATATTTGGTTAGTCTAACAATGGGGTATCCGATAAAGATTAGACCAATAAAATCCTACTCAAATAGTGATAGGATAGTGATAGGAGACCTTTTTTCCATCCTTTTTTTTGGGGGGGGAAAAAAGGAGGTCGGAAGGTTCTGCCGCACTTTCCGGCCGTTGGGCCTGAAGGACTTGACCTGGAAGTGGCGAGGAGACGATGGCTTCCACACCAAGTTCGATCTCTTTTCCAGTACCTGGGTGGTGTCCGAAAAAGAGACCTGGGGATGAGTCAAAATGGGGATCAAAAGCTATGAAAAGCTATGAAAAGCTATGAAAAGCTATGGAATACCAGATTTTAGGGTGAATATTCATGAATACTAGTGTTGTTTTTGATGTGAGGCTATGGAGCTAAAAGTTGCGGTCAACTTTTGGGGTACCTAATTGAGGACCTTCGTTGTTTGATGCCTCAATGGTGGACAGATGCAGCAGAAAATGGCAATGCTCAAGCCCCGAAAATCAGATTGCATGTCATATTTCAATATATTTCAGCTGGTATTCTGTTTCACAGATTTTGCAAATGCAAGCTCGGCCCAATCCCAGCATTCTCAGTGTTTTTCTTGAGGTCTGAGTGACGCTCTGACCGGAACGAATCCTTGGACATTCTGCAGCTTGCTCGACCGATTTTTCCGATGTTGGAAGCCAGACCCACCCCTTCATCAAAGGAAACGGCACTGCCTATGGCTCTGCATGATCTTATGATATTTTATGTCAGGTTTACGGATGGGAGGAATCATTGATACAAACCAGGAGCGTTCTCGCCCATTTCCAGGATATTTCAACTTATGTTGCTTATCTTATTTTGGTTGAATCGATTTCTTTTTTATGTCTAACTCTCATTTCTTCTGGTCCATGTGTGTCACCTGAGACCCGGATGATACCAAATCCTCCAAAACAGGGGTCAAACCTTCCATGTCTGGGTTGTTTATTTAATTTATTTATGACATTTATGATTTCAAGGCTTTTTTGTGACCTCAAACCATGAACTAGAAAGGTTGCTTTGAATGGCCTGCAAGTTGTGTTTTCTTGTTGACGCTCGTGGGCTGGCAGCCCAACTGGTGTTCACCAGGCTGTATCAATCCGTTGACCAACTCCATGGGGATCAGACTTTGGGGTCCGGAAAACATCAGAAAACCACCATGTTTGGCCACCATCTTTGGCCATTCTTGAGTATGAAACTCTAATGAAACTCCGAAGTTTCGGTCGAAATTCTCCCAGATTGCCTTCAACCAATGAATTCCGAAGTGCTGCTGAAATCAACACTGGGGACATGCCCAATTTCTGCTGAAAAAACCGCGCACCATTTTTGCGACCTGTCCAAGGCGATGGCGATGATGCGTTTGTGGGTTTCCCCAGGACATGGGACCTCTGCAGCAAAGATGGCTCGATTTTTGGCATGTCTAAAGACAATGAAAACTCACTACTACACATAGCTTTAAATGAAAATCAAACAAAACTAATCTATAGCTTTAAATGGGCTTGTCTGAAATTAGAGTGCATGTAGCCCTGAATCTACTCGTCAATCATCATTTTCCCAAGAAGCATAGGCATTTTGGAGGGAGCCCTTTCCCAAATGGCTTGAACTGCCCGAAGTTCCGCGGCAGGAATTGCGGCCCCAGCGGACTTACCGGCCATAACTGGAATCCCCACAAACCAAACGTGAGGCGGCTGGGAAATTCTGATTGAGGTCGAAGTATAGAGGAACCCGATGGAACAAGTTATATGACGAATAGTGTTCAGCATCAAAAACGAGGAGCAACGAGTTGAGCTTCTGGCATGTTTCCCTTCCGAGAAAACTGATATAAACTTGGCATGTGGTAGAACCTGTCGGTCGATGCAATTCAGCGATTGACATAGCGTCGTTGATCCCATAGAAAGATGTCCTGTTTGCTCAAGTGATTCATTGCCTTTTGGGGTCATCCTAGAATGACGAGGAACATGCCACCAGCACAGGTGATGTAAATCATGGCATTCTCGAAGTCATCCCAATCTCAGTGGCAGGGTACCCACCAGACTTTTTTTTTTTAAACCAGGGTGTGCCCAAGTTGGATATGCCAGCAGTTGTATCACAAAACATCATTGAAACCACCGCAACATCAACATCCATCAAGCTTCCGCTAAAATAGCAGGTTCTGCAAACCCAAAGCCACATCAGACCTGGTGGTGTTGCTCCTGGGGGTTCGCAGAGCTGAGTTTCACCAGATTTCACCAGATTTCAGGTTCTCCGTCTGGCAGCCGACCATCTACGAGGCGTTTAGATCGTGGAAAAAATGGGAGATCAGCCGACCCCCGTTGTGCCACATCAGACACTAGAAATTTCATGTAATTTGCTAAGGCTAATATTCAGCACGTTTTTTTTTACTGGGTTCGAAAAAATCCATGATTTTTTTCCTAAGATATCACGTGATAATTTCTAACATGCAGCGTTACAGACATTTTCTGGAAATTGCAACCTTGCATAACCTTACATTTTTACCCCAAACAATGCTAGAAGCGCCTAGGGAGTCAAAAATGAAAGCTACAATTTCGACAATGGAACATATGAATTGGAGGGCCAAGATGGGCCAAGATGGGCCAAGATGGGCCAAGATGGGCCAAGATGGGCCAAGATCCTCCATAACACCTGAAAATGCGAAGTTGGATTTTGAGATAGGTCGCCATAGTCAGAATGGGGGGTGGGAAAGATCCCTTCCATTACTTGTTTTCCAATACTGGTTCCTATATAAGTTTTAATAGATAAGTTTTTGACGGCTAGTTCCCGAAGAGCCGTTTGGCCCATCAGTTTTCAAACACTGTTTCATCAGTTTCAGAAAAAAGGATCGAATCCTTGTGATATCAGTTCCCGAACAAAAAATGTTTCTCACGCCGAATAAACAGCTTCGAAATTTGCGTTTCCGAATACTCGCCAGTAAGTTTCTGAGAAAAAAGTTTTCGAAACCTATATAGTTTCATTAGTTTCCGAATATACGTTTTCCAAGTTACGTTCCCGAACGTAAGTTTCTGAATACAACTGCGTAAGTTTCGGAATACAACCGCGGTCCGAATTTGATGGTTTAAGATTAAATGTTGTTTTTCCTCATGAACATATATTAACATGACATACTGGTTGGTGGTTTCAAACATTTTTTATTTTCCATAATATATGGGATAATCCTTCCCATTGACTAATATTTTTCAAGATGGTTAAAACCACCAACCAGCATAAGATTGGGGGTCCTAATTTTCAAAGCCCAGTTTTGGTCCAAGTCAATCCCTTCTGCACAAATTATAGCGAGGACAGCCGAGGCAACGAGGCAGGTTGCAGGAATTAGCGAGGTCAGCCCTTAATTTGCTCATTAGAATTAGCCGACCTCGACGA
>Ga0126342_10005565_pt1 | contig 22037 bp, 15 predicted proteins | sample Cyp1metagenome_FD_92528 | JGI IMG/M metagenome (GOLD analysis project Ga0126342, IMG submission 92528) | Coral microbial communities from Lord Howe Island, Old Settlement Bay, Australia - Cyphastrea 1 metagenome | ecosystem: Host-associated > Invertebrates > Cnidaria > Coral ...
ACGGGGAAGGAAGGAAAGACAAAGGAGGAGGTGGAGGAAAGATGGTGTGTGACAAAGTTGCGTGTGAAAGATGATGTGTGTGAAAGATGGTGTGCGAAAGATGGTGTGTGACAAAGCTGTGTGAAAGATGGTGTGTGAAAGATGGTGTGTGACAAAGTTGTGTGTGAAAGATTGTGTGTGACAAAGTGGTGTGAAAGATGGTGTGTCAAAGATGGTGTGAAAGATGGTGTGTCAAAGATGGTTGGTGACAAAGTTGTGTGTGTGTGAAAGATGGTGTGTAAAAGATGGTGTGTCAAAAAGGGTGTGTGAAAGATGGTGTGAGAAGTGGAGCTGTGATGAGTTGTGATGTGATAAGTGAGGTGTGAGATGTGATGTGATAAGTGAGCGGTGTGAGAAGTAAGGTGTGAGAAGTGGAGCTGTGATGAGTTAGTGTGTGAGAAGTGAGGTGGAGAGTTGTGATGTGATAAGTGAAGTGTGAGAAGTGGAGCTGTGATGACTTGTGATGAGAAGTGGAGCTGCGCCCACGCGCGCCGCAGCTCGATCAGGAGGCTGTGTGTACTGCGCCTGCCACACGAAAGGCAGCCGCGGCCCACCGGCACCCACGGGCGCCGCAACTCGACCAGGAGACTCTCTGCGCCTGCCACACGAAAGGCAGCCGCGGCCCAGCGGCGCCCACGCGCCGCAGCTCGATCAGGAGGCTCTGTGTACTGCGCCTGCCACACGAAAGGCAGCCGCGGCCCAGCGGCCCAGCGGCGCCCACGTGCGCCGCAGCTCGACCAGGAGGCTCTGTGCATGTACTGCGCCTGCCACACGAAAGGCAGCCGCGGCCCAGCTGCGCCCACACGCGCCGCAGCTCGACCAGGAGGCTCTGTGTATACTGCGCCTGCCACACGAAAGGCAGCCGCGGCCCAGCGGTGCCCACGCGTGCCGCAGCTCCGCCAGAAGGCTCTGAGTACTGCGCCTGCCACACGCAAGCCAGCCGCGGCCCAGCGGCGCCCACTGTGTACTGCGCCTGCCCCACGAAAGGCAGCCGCGGCCCAGCGGCGCCCACGTGCGCCGCAGCTCCGCCAGAAGGCTCTGTGTAGAGTGGTGAATGATGAGTGAGATGTGATAAGTGAGACGTGTAGAGTGGTGAATGATGAGTGAGATGTGATAAGTGAGATGTGTAGAGTGGTGAATGATGAGTGATATGTGATAAGTGGAGTAGTGAAGAGTGGTGAATGATGAGTGAGATGTGATAAGTGGTGCAGTGAAGAGTGGTGAATGATGAGTGAGATGTGAGAAGTGAGATGTGTAGAGTGGTGAATGATGAGTGAGATGTGTAGAGTGGTGAATGATGAGTGAGATGTGTAGAGTGGTGAATGATGAGTGAGATGTGTAGAGTGGTGAATGATGAGTGAGATGTGAAGAGTTGTGAGAGAAGGGAAGCGGCGGAGGCCGGCGGAGGCGGGAACCCCCGGCGGGATCCAAGCGAAAAACAAGAACCCCACACAGTGATGTGGGGAAAAATAGATAGAAAAATGGATAGATAAAAACAGATAGAAAAAAAAAGATAGAAAAAAAAAGATAGAAAAATACAAAGTAAACAGATAGATCAAAATAGATAGATACAAATAGATAGATCAAAATAGATAGATCCAAATAGATAGATCATAGATCAAAATAGATAGATCCAAATAGCCGAATAAACATAGATAGATCAAAATTAGGGAGCTAGATAAAAAGATAGATAGCTGGCTAGCTAGCTCGCCAGCTAGATGATAGGTAGAAGTAGATACACAGTCACATAGAGCTAGATAGGTAATATAGATAGAATTGATGGAACAATCAACCGATGGAAAAATAGCTCTATGTATATATATATATAGCGATATTAAAACCCAATTATGTATTGAATCTAGATATAGAAGCGCGTGGCTTTCCCAAAGCTTTGGACGGCTGGGTGGCCTGCGGTACATCTCCGCAACTAAACTCATACACATGACATTGCCGGGCTCATGACCCCGGACACATTCCCAACAACTTGCCTGAATCAGTCTGAAACCGAAACCCATCAACTTGATGCGCAGCCATATCCCCATACAATCTGAATGCATCAAGCCGCCAACGGCCAACCGATCAAACTGCATGCTCCCTTCAAATAAACACATCATGTAAAATTTCAGCCGGGCCCAATTAGCTTTTCCGAAACACTCGAAACACCCACATCATAGACACAAGACAGGGCTGGCCATGTCGAAAAAACATCGCTACAGGTGACGCAGGCACAAACCCACATCCGTCTTCCCCTTTAGAAAGCCCTCCAGCCACCCCACCAGCATCTGAAGGCCTGGGCTGGAGGATGCCCAAAGCTTTCTTGGACAAAATGTAAGAAACAAAATAAGTGAGGTGGTGTATCAAGGTGTTGTATTTTCACTAGATGTCATGGATTCCCTGTGGTTTGTGGTAGAGCTCATGGGGCGCACAAAAGCCAACTATATATCTAAGGTTTGGATCTGGGATCGCCATACAGTGTGGAAAATTAAATTCAAGTTTTTGAAACACAATAGAAATGCACATTCCTCCAACATTTTTTGGATAGTGCCAAAGCATTTGTAAGGATGGAAAGAACAGAACAATGAAAACATCAAACCCTAATTCCGTTCGGATCGGCGGAGGGAACATAATTCACTTGCATACCTGCAATATTTAAGGTTCTGCATAGTATAGAAAACATATATTACTGTAACCCAACTTTCAATCAGGAGTTGTCCATGAATGGGAGCTATTGCGCTTATTTGTTGTGGTTGCAGCTGCAGCTGATTATAACCTTTTCTGGAAAATGCCATTCGCCCGAAAAGGGATTGTGATGCTCATGTTGGTTTTTATCTTTTTGGCCGCCTGCATCGCTGAGGAGACATGATTCGTGATTTCAACAAGCGCAGCAATGCACTCTTATTGGTGATGAACGCCCCCCCATGTCACTTAGTTGTCAATGCTTGTTGCAAGACAAATCAGATTTTGGTTCAGGACCTGGTGCGCACTAACAACGGCTAACGGCTAACGATGTACAGTAATTAGCTAATTGGGGGGACTCAACTTTCAACAACAAAACACCTTTTCGACGAGGACAAAGAACTTGCCTTTCCCCTGAGAGTTGACGTTTTGTCTCCTCTCCATGATGTTGCAGTTCAGCTTCCGAACGCACATGCCGGTGGACTTTTGCACAAGGTGAAATACAAAATTTACAAACACCGCAAACACATGCAGAACAAAATGCAAAACTCAAAGGTGGAAAACAATTTCCTCTTTTTTTGGTGTAAGGAAAGTGTCGTATACATTCAAGCTGGTTCGGTCGAGGGAGAGCCGACACGATCGCGCAGAAGTTTTGCCAGAACCAATGATGGCCAAACCAGAAACACAAGGAAACAAATGTTACCTCTCCAAACTACATTGGCCACAGAAAGCGTGAATATGCCTGAATATCCATGTGTAACAAGTAACATGAGAATATTCAAACTTAGATATATAATTAGATGGATATGTATATAGCCACACGGTATAGACATGTATCAAACTCAGTTTTTCACAAACATACAACATAGCAAAGAACCAGACGCGGAGAAACCCCAATACGCATCAGGTTGCCCACATGGTCGTGGGTTCTGACCCTATTTCTTAAAGCATGCTTGCGCTGGCAATATGGAATTGATGATTGGAAAGGAATGTCAGTCAAGATAGAAGACATGGCCGCGGTAGGATGATCTAGGAAGCCAGGAAACACAAAAACCTGCAGCTAATGATTTGTAAGGTGGCCGCTTTGCAAAAAAAAAACAAACATGGAATTTTTATTTGCAACCGAATGAATTGGAAAGTTGGGTCAACTTGACTGTTTTGATGCTTCTGCGGAAAATTCGTGTGCGAGTGATTTATGGAAATGTCGACCCTCAAACTGCTGCAGCTAGCACCTGCGGCAATTTCTCATTTAGACAATTTGCATAACTCCTCGGGCATCTATATGTAAATTGATTTGTATTTGTGTGCTCCTGCCATGTCAGGGAAAATGTCCGGATTTCAAAAAAAATGACGACATTTTGCCATGGTGGACATCCAGCGATGTTGTTAAGTAGACAGTTTCCATTGATATTTGCGCAAGGATGTATGAAGTGGACTGAGCATGTCAACAATCACACACACACTTTACCTCCACCGTTTTTGATCTCCCACCCTTGTTGTTTCAACTCAATCTGCATTCGTCTATAGTCCTTGACAAGTTCAAACTTGGTCTGGGCAGCAAGAAATTCGGAGTTTCCAAATCAGCAGTCAAAAGACACATTGATCACAGCAAATCACCAGGCACGTGGCACGTGGATGGAAACAAATTTATGGTATATAAGGTCTCCGCCTCGTGCTTTGCACAGAGCGCAGAAATGTCTCTGGTCTTTCTGGCAGCACTTTGTTTGGTGGCTACAAGTTCGAAGAAACAATGCTGCAACACCAATTGAAACCACCCTGGAATAGCCTTGGCCTGCAGACTAAAAATAAATGGTCACCAAAGCCTGACCATGTGCGCTAAACTGCTGCAACAAAACCATTGTCAAAACCAGAGCTCGGCCAAAGATGTGGGCTGCGAAGCCGCCTGCTTCGAGGAAGTTTGCAGCCGTTACATCTGTGTGAAGCAGGGAGGGTCAAAATGAAGCACCGCCGAATGTATGGCCCAATGATTGTTGAACATTGTTGAACGCGAAAAATTGAAAAACAAATCTGCTGAGGATAGGGTTTTGACCCATGCCATGGCTAAATCTTGCGGCTCAATCCTGCAAAGATCAAACGCTCAAGCGCCGGCTCGGCTACATGCACCCGAGCCATCACTGGATAAAGGGCCTCTTTTCCCACCCGTCTTTGTTGCTGGAAAACACAGCTGGGTCAAATCTTTGAAAATTGCCAGATCTCAAGCCTTATCAAGCCCAGCTTGATGGGGTATGCTTGCGGAAAAAGGCCGCATTGCGTTTAGACAAAATGAGCGAACTTGAATTTGCCGTGTAAACACGTATTCGGACAGAAAAGTGCAGCAAGATGTTTGAAACATGCGTGGCAACAGAATTGGGTATAGCCTATAGCTTTTAAACAACGTATGCTGAACATATTTGACGCGCGTGTACAAGATTTCCAAAAAGCCGCAAGTCTTCTTAAACGAACGTCGGAAAGTTGCCAAGTTTGTGTCTTCAGGGAATGCCCAACAAGAGTGGCCAGCGAAAGTCTCTACCAAGAGTGTGTTCACAGGCTGCAAGATTCTCCAGCAAGCACGTTTTGCAAGAGCGCCCCGCAAGAGCGTCTAGAGGCTAGGCTCGACAGAGCAGTTCTTAGGAGAGTGCCGCAATAGCATCTCAATGTGCGCTCGGGTGGATGTTTTGCAAGCCCGCAACATTCGCAAATTGCAACGTGTATTACGCACATTCATGTACATGTGAATACACACGCATGCCTGAAAAAAATTGGACAATCTTGCAAGACACTTTTGAAAATACTCTGCTTATGCACGCACTTTTGTTAGACTTCCTCGCCCCGTTTGAAAGACGATGCTGTCAGGCTTGAATCACAGTCTTCAAATCTCTTCAAAATAGCTCTTTTTGGGCAATCTTCTCAGACACCCTTTGGGCGCCCAAACTCTTGTGGGACGCTCATGGACGCTCTCGCGGGAACCTGGTTGAGCACACTCACACTCCTCTGATTTTTTTTCGCAACATGAAGGACGCTCTTCTGGGCAACTTTTGTGAGACACCTTCATAATAAGGCACTCTTGTTTTGTAAGGCGCTTTTTCCCCAAACAGTTGACGGTTGCGATTCTCAATTCTTTCTTAAGAGGTGTCCGGCACTTCCTCTCCAATTCATTTTGTCTCGGGAAATCCACTTGTCTCCCTTCATTTGTCTCCCAATGTGGCGGGTGATGTCCAGCATCAGGCTGTCTGTCTTCACTTGTCTCCTTTCATGTGTCTCCCAGTCTTCCTGGTGGTGCCCGGCTCCTCCCAGTGTGGCAATTCAGGTCTCTCCCGGTCTCCAATGAGTGTCTCCGTGTCTGGCTCGTGGCGTCGGCTCTCCGTCCCCCCAAACAACAAACACCCGGAGAAGCCCCCCAGCACCAGGGGGGTATTTTAGCATTAGGGTGCGAAATCTATTTAATCAAACATAATTTGACAAGATTATGCATATACACGATTATACACGTAAGCCTATGTATATATGGCAGGGTTTTCATAGGTGAGTGAAATCATCCAGCTAGGCAGGGTCAAAGCAGTCAGCCGCTGTTGCTGTTGGAGATTGAGCAGTCAGCCAGCCAGCTCGGCCAGTGAGACCATCTGACCAGTGCAGCTATTCAGCAGCCCAGGCAGCGCAGGCAGCAGAAGCACTGCAGCGTGTGGAGACAGCGCTGGCTGCTTGGCTCAGCAAGGGAGAAGGGAGAGGCAGCTGGGTCAGGGCAGAGCAGTCAGAGAGTTGCAGCTGTGCATTCAAATGTTGTACTAGCAAAGACATATATATAGATATTAAATTTAATGTGTATAATATATAGCTTTATTACTTCATTAAAAAAAGAATAAATCAAAAAACAAATAAACAAATTAAATGAATAGATAAATAAAAATAAAAAACGCATAAAAAAAAATAAATGCTATATACATATATATATGTGCTCACATTGTCGATCGATTCTTTCTACAGCATGGCTTCGATTGCCAATCCTTCTGCTCCAGGGAGTCAGCTCAGACATAAGGAAGTAGGCAAACAGCCACGTTGACAAGGTAGACCTGCACTGCACAACATTTTTTATAATCGAATGGAACGTTAGAGCAGGAGAAACAAAGTAGGAGGCATACAGCCAATATGAATGAAAGCGATAGAGTAGCAAGGCAAGCAGGCAGACAGTGCAGGCTTGGTGCTAGAAGCTAGACAGGCACAGATGCCTCTAGGCAAGGCCAAAGTGCTTGGCATGGGACGCGCCCGTTGCAAAGGCCTTCTTATGGTCATGGATGGCTGGTTCGGGTGCCTACTCTATGCACACTTCAGAACCTGTACTGAGAGATAGGAAATTATAACAACCCATGTCATAACTGCAAAAGTTGTGGTTTGACCTAGATTGTCACCCTGGCAAGATCTTTGTGTATATCTGTTTATCTTTGATGAACAATAAGCAAATTGTGAGGTTTAAACTTTATAGCTTTTCAATAGCGCAACTTCGTTTAGAGTTAAAGTCTTGGGTTAGGAAAGTACCTTTTTTGTTTGATTTTTACCAATGACGTTTTGTCTTCATTAAAGAATATTATAGAAACGTTGTACACAAAATCGATGTTTGTAGCTATGTATGTTCAAGATCGTTGTGTCTGTGTGACTTGAAAGGAGCTATGGCTGTTGCTTCGGACAGCTACTTCAGAATCTGCAAAATGCTACAGAGAGCAACGCACGGGCGGCATGAGAGATGGAAAAAAACCTGAGATCATGTGTCCGCGTCTTGTCTGCGCGTGTCTGTGGGAGAAGAAATAGCATTATTTTTTCCACCGCAGGCCTGCAACGTGAGGTTTGCCACAGGGAATGTTCCGACCAGGTGACCGCGGAAGGAAGGAGTCCTGGGTTCTAGCTTGTCGGCGGGGTTATCCATAAGGTGAAAGGTGGCAGAAATCGTCTGAAACTGTGTGTCTGCGCAGTTGTGATGAAAAACAGGTTTCTATAAGCCTAAGGTTTGGAAGGTTTCGACTAAGTTTCCCTTCTGCTTCTAAAGCACAGGCCTGCACGCTAGTACGCCCAAAAGACTTAAATAAACACATTCGAGTCATGTACTATAGACTCGAACATGACGACATGGTGCCGCTGCTGCGCTGGAAAAATGATCTACCGACCATTTTCGTTTGAGCCTTCAATGTGTGAAGAAAGGGTAACTAGATAGAATCTACTTACTACTTAAGATTGTTTCTTGACCTTCTGTTTTTTCAACTTGGCTCCTCTATTGTACCTCATTATGATTTCCTTACTCCCCATAGATTCCAAAACATAAAAAACGGCCTTGATTGAATATTTCTTCATAAGAATTACTTCCCCGGACCGCGACACTGTCACAAACCTCCTGAGTAAATGCTGCCACCCGGAAAAATGATGAAAAATGCACAATATGTTTCATCCTTGAGGTGTGTTCTGACATACCTTCCGACAATATCTTACCCGTATATTCTCAAATGATATTCTGCCAGATTCTCTGGCATACCGTCTGGCATTACAATTTCGTCTGACTTATGAAAACATTTTCTCTGGCATAAATGATATCTTGTGACATTTCTTGTAGGTTCTTGTTGTGTACGGGGGGTCAACATTGCGTGGCCGGGTAGACCGATACTTCTTCGATACATTATACATATTTCAATTTCAAGGAACCCTGGAACACGTTCAGGTGTGCCTTGCATACCGTTGACCCAGCAATAACGCGATCCCACAATTGCTTTAAACAACCGCTTGGCTTCATGGCAAAACCACAGGAAACACTGATCCTTCTTGTTTCTCTTTTAAACTACTGTAAACTTGATTGACACTGTTGAAACTAAATGATTGTCCATGTGGTTATCGGGGCATGATGCTACATATGTCTTGTTTGCTTTTTGGCAGTGACATTGATTTCATCCCCATTCCAACCAGCGTGGAGGGTCCAACGCGGGGTTCAAGCAGTTTGCTTTGGAGCGGGCCCGTTTGAGGTAGAGAGCTGCAATTTTTTTGGGGGGGTTCGGTTCAAATTATTACACGATATTACATTCACGATTTTAGCAACTCAGGAATATATCGGAAATACCTTACATGGTGAGGTCCAGCCGTCTGCGCAGGCGACTATTGTCTCATGTGTTGATGCTACAAAGACGAAAGAAATCAACAGGATGAGGAGAAGGAGGAGAGAACGAAAACATGAGAAAATGCTGGGATTCACCACCTGGCATATTGCCTTCCCAACTGCTGAACCCAGGCCGAGGCACAAATCATCACACGGTCGTGCTCAACACCTTGAGTGCACCAACTTGCCCATCACTGGCCCATGCGTCCTCGCCGGTCACCCCAGAAGGACGTGCGGTCACCCCAGAAGGACGCGGATTGCATACCCATTGTGACTGGCTGCAAGTTAAAGGGCGTTACAAGACGTTACAAGTGCAGAATTGTTCAGGCGCAACCTTTTGCATACCCGTGGCTTACCAATAATCAGCAGCCGGCCGGAGCTCGATGTATACAAGGTTACGAACGGATGGCATACACAAAAGGACGTCAATGTGCCATCTGTTGCTGCAAATATCCCACTTTTTTCTGCCTGACCAAATGCCCCATACAATCAGATGGGAGGCGTCAAAACATACAAGTTATCCGCAGCCATCTGACTGAAACATCAGCTACATTTAAGAACTTATATACTTTCCAGGCCTATTTTTTGGGGGTTCCATGATTCCATGTTAGGCATGCGTTCCTGCAAAATATTTGCTGGAAAGAATGCAAAACTTTGGGCCCTTGAGGGAAAAAATGCCTGGGGAGTGCTTCCACGCACACACACACAGTTGGCAGTCAATGTGTTTCGTCGATGCATTGCGATATGTTCCAATCCCATTTTTTACACACAATCAGATGGCATGTTTCGAGCATGTGCGAGATATTGAAGCTGAAAATGCCATCTGTTTTGTATGGCACATTTCTGAAATCTGTTTGTTATCTGGTATACTTCCGGAAATCAAACATCGCTGGCAGATCTGCCGTTTTTCTACGCAGCAGCTCGAACAAATACCTTCATGATGCCTTTCCACCCGCTCCCTGTCGGGACCGCTTTTTGTTTGAATCTTACCCTTCCACAATCCTTGCATTGTCGCCCTCCTCAACGGCTCCATTTTGGCACCCTTATGTAATTATTCCCCAGCCTTACAGTCTTACCTTTCCACGCTCCGCTTGACTGAGCACATCTCGACCCTCCCAGCTCCAACAAAAACCTCTTCTGTGTCGGCGGGCCCACTTTGCGAATAAGATTCTGGTCAGGTTCAGAGATTTCACCGGCGTACTATAGCCTAGCGTCCGCCCTCTCATTTCGTCAATGTCCTCCCTTTCACGTCCTGGAGCCAAGTTGTTAGCCAAGTGGCCAAGTTGGCTGGAAGTTGGCCGGTGTTCAACTCAACTTAAGCACATGGCTACAGCCAAGTTTCGCCAGAGCAGGCTCACAGGCACGCCCGCGTGCAGGCCGCATCCCCGGCTATACCACACTCTTCACTTCAACTTCGAAAAAAGTTCCCTAATCACAATTCTAATGTGAATCATCATCCGCGAATCATCATCCGTGGCTTCAAAAGACCAGCAGCCGTGTCAGCGGTGGCCGTGTCTGATGGTTGTATCGGGGGGGGCGGGTGGGAGTGTAAAACGAACGAGTCATCCATACACGAGACTTGCAAGTTGCTGGTCGCCAATGTCGTCCTAAGGCAGCTCAGCCGCTAAATTTCTCAGCGATGGCATTTCGGGAACAAGCACTGGACCCCAGTTCATTTTGGAACGCCAAGTGGCGCAAGGCGTTCAAACCCGCGGGCCTGGTTTTCAATACTTTTCGGGGCTTTTGGAGCTGAGCTCTGGTTCCGTAAACAATGGTCAATAGGAAAGACAAGGCAAAGGTTCAGTTTCAGGCAGGATGTGCAGGACCATGGCAAGATCACAAACAACATACTTCAACCGAAGCAGCTGGCGTTTTGAAGGCAAACCGGCTGCACACTCCGTATGGTTGTTGCTATTTGGTGCATGTTGATTTCATTGATGACACTTTTGCAATGATCTGATAAGTGATAAGACAAGTTATTTCTTTGGGGTCAAGACTGACCACAAGTGTGCAACAACGGCAGCCACCAAGAAACAACAGGCGTTTGAAAATGACCATGACAAAGAATTGGTGAATCTACGACATGTATCAGCACTTTTCAATCTCTTCAGCTGCTATGTCCTCCTCCATAAAAGGTGCGTTGGAGGCTTCCACATGTCCCTTATCTTCCTGTGGCCGCAGCTTTTTTGCAGTCACCGGAGGTAAGTCGCTAGAACATGCATGGCCCTTATGATATGTTGACAGTTGTATGTGCATATACACAATGCAAACAGGAGCACACGTGCATCCACACATTGCAATGGTTACATCCCATATGCGGAACCATCCAAGGCAACCTTCGAATTTTTAACCACAAAATGTACGCAAACATATTATACAAAATGATATCAGCCTGATTGGGTCGGTTAATTACACTCAAATGAAAACATTTTTTGGTGGCCTGCACTTGGAGCAAGCAGAGTCCTACTGGCAATGAACCAAAAAAAACATCCAGATTGAAATACAAAGATGGTCCAACAATCTTTGTTATTATATAGCCTGCTGCTCGCTGAGTGAAAGCAACCGAAAGGACCACAGGGCATCTACGCACGCCTTTCTGGAGTTCAACGTGGCAAAAAAGGAAAATCTGAATTCACAAATGGCTCCACTATCAACACCCTATCGTCACTTGCACACCCGGGCTGTCCTTCTGATCGTTGCTGGGATCGTTGCTGGTATCCTGGGCGTCCTTAACACCGACATCACCCCGAAAATATTTCAAGCCGACTATGGCCCACATTCAATTGGTTCATCAGTGTTTCGACATTTTTTTACAGTATGTGTGTGTTAAAAAAATGTTTTTGGTGTTATTTTCTAACATATGAAGACAGAATTGCGCATGATTTTGTATGTGTTTATGTTTGGTTCAGATTTTGGGTTCGAAATAGATTACTTGTGAGGTTTTCCTCCTGATGTTACTTCAGCACGGAATCAAATTACTTGTGACATTTTCGTGTTTGTATATTGTGGACTTATTTGTCAAATTAACATTACTTCTGGGACAGTATTTTTTGGAGTTTAAGTCAAATGCATCATTGTAACCAGGCATTTGGCCGAAGGCATTGGTAGGGTTATTTTTCACTTCGCTTGCAATATTGAATGATTTCCGGTTAAAAGTTAAAAAGGTGATTGCATGTAAATCGATAAACTAGGTTAATTACTTGTAAAAGTTTTATTTTATTTTCATTGTTGTATTTACTTTTGTCACGTTGGATCACTTACTTCTTGCTGATTAAATATTTACTTGTGTGTCTGAAAAAAGGGCATGTCTCAAAATAGGGGGTGCCCGAAAAATTTGTATTGAGGCTTAGTTTTTAAGGTTTCGGGCACCCCTCTTTTTGATATCCCCACACACTAGACAAGAATTGGATCATCGTAGTGATCCATCGGAAACTGAATCACATAATGTGCAACTAGACAAGAAATATGAATATATATATATATATGAATATAAACATGAATATATTTACATATATATAATTATATATATATAATTATATATATATAAACAAAACAATCTATATATATATATGCTATGGTGGCCACCAGCTGCGACTTAAATGCGCCCAGGTGCACCACCAAAGCCCAGCAGGTACGTTTACACCGGTCCCGGGGAGGTGTCTTCGTTGATCACGGACCCCGGTGATCCCCAGCTTTGATAAAGTATAATATATAAAAATGGGCCGGCAGCAAAGTTTTACGTTTATTCAGACGTTTCACAGTGGTTTGCTTGCAAATGAGGTAGAGGTGAGGATGAAGATGGGAATGAAGATGAAATGAAAATGAAAACGAAACGATAGATTACTTAACCGGGACACGAGGATGGGAACGCAAAAGAGGCGGGAGAGAGCAAACACCCACACCAACACACCTGGCCCGGAGCGGGCAAACCCTGAAAGGGCAAGGGACAGGAAAAGCGGAGGCCGACGGACACGGAAAAGACCAGCGGAGGGGGGGAAGGACGGAAGCGCCTGAACCAACCTACCACAGCGAAACCTGCGCCTACCTAGGCACGCACAGGACCCAACCTACCTGGGGCGAGAAGAACGCATGAAATAGGGGACCGACTGGGGAACTAGTTGGTGAAGAGAAATGAAACAACACAAAATAAAATGGGATTCAGTTCAAACCTAAAAGTTCGTGCGTTGTTCCCTCAAACGGGTCCGATGTCGATCAAGCCACATGGGCAGTAAATAGCTGTTCAATGCTGTTCAAGTTCAAGGGAATTACAGTAGGTGCACAATATTTTTGACTTCACCCAAAACCAAAAAGCCCATACCTGCAGGAAGAGGACATGCCTGTAGCCTTAAAGTGCCAAATGATACGATCTCATGCGATCATGCGCACTCTCTGTCATAAAAGGCCAGCTTTGACTTTTTCGTCAGCCTCTCTTGAGCAACGCTGGAAGAAATCGGAACGTTCAAAGGGATAACTGGAGCGGCAGGATCTCGCAGAATGGTGGAGAACGGAAAGGCCAACTGTTTCACTATACTTAAACGAATTACGAAATTAAAATGTGTAAATTCAGACGTCCGGTCTGTCCTCATTCACTCTAAACAGGGTTGCCTCATTCGGCTCCATGGCACCATGTCGGAGCCACCATGGAAATCACACCAGACAAGAACTGGATCATTGTAGTGATCCATCGGAAACTGAATCCCATAAATAACGTTCAATTAGACAACAAATATAAGTAAATATATATATATGGGCTATGGTGGCCACCAGCTGCGACTTAAATGCGCCCAGGTGCACCACCAAAGCCCTGCAGGTACGTTTACACGGGTCCCGGGGAGGTGTCTTGGTTGATCACCAACCCCCCCGGGACTTCAGTGATCCCCTGCTTTAATAAAATACAATGTATAAAAGTGAGCCGGCAGCGAAGTTTTACGTCTATTCAGACGTTTCACGCAGACAGACAGACAGACAAACAGACAGACAGACAGACAGACAGACAAACACACACACGCACACACACACACATATATATATATATATATATCAAAACGTTGATATAAAAGACTACATTTATATGATAAAGTATGTCTAGATGTTCAAGCTAAAAAATCAAAACATAAACAAATCAAATTTGTTTTGAAGTGTTTAGATATTTCGTGGCAACTATTGTTGTTGAAACAAATGTCACTATTCACAGTATCTTTTTGGGTACCCTGAGGCTTTAAAGGTAGTATGAATGAGTGCATGCTACAGGTGGATTGGATGAAAATCCATGCTCTATCAGTTAGAACGTTAATATTTAGCGTTAGTTGTTTTGCTTGAGTTTATACATGGAGTTGTTCTTATAGTACATTATTGGTGCTTTACATGAGTCCGATAATTTTTACATGTGTGATACTGTTACTTGAGGAAAGTGTTTGGTTTACTTACTGTACTCCGGTTTTTTAAACATTTATAAACATATTCTTTCGATGTATATATATATATTATTTATATACGGCTTATTTTCAGATTCGGTAAGGTGATAAAAAGATCTGAGTACTGTAGCTGTTTCGAACCGTACATGTAAAAAATGGAGACACTATCAAATGGCAATGTGGAAAAAATATTACTATAAACTTTGCTCCATGAATCCATTCATTATATAAGAAGAGAAAACTACAATTAATTTCTTCAAATATAAGACTTAGAAAGGAAGGCAAGGCATGATGATGGAGTGATACATCCGAACGTAGGCAACTGTGATTGTATTTGTATATATATATATATAAATATATTTGTAAATCCTTACCTAGCATAAGGTAGAATATTAGAGATAGAAATATTTTCCTCACTGCCCAGAAAGATGTTACCCCAACGTGTTCATTTATTTATATTTCATTTCTGCATTTAAAATTGCAAATAAATATCTATCTATCTATCTATCTGTCTATCTATCTATCTATCTATCTATCTAATACCATTGTTTTAAGTACCTGCTGATATGTTTTAACAGTTAAATATATATATATATATATATAAATACAAATATTTACTAGGTTTATGTTGATCTTAAACTTGTTTAACCTGAAACAAAAAATAAAACCCACAGGTATGCAAAATTGAACTTGAATTTGACCAGGAAGAAAGGAAATGATACTAGTATCTACTTATTTGTTTCTATATAGTTTCCGTTTCAAGAATCAAGGTTTTGCAGCTGGCATCTTGTGAAGTTGCCCTAACAGTTGCAAATGTTTCACAAAGTCTTTTGAGTTTTGAATGAATTTCACATGTAGTTTGTGTGGTTGATTTGTATGTAGCCTGTCTGTAGTTTGCATGTAGTATCATTGAGTTTACTTGAGGCCCAGTTTTCCTTGAGTTTCCTTAACTGGCGATCGCTTGGCATAGTTGAGATTTAAGTCAACCTGGGCTAGAATTACTTAACCATTTTTTCTCAATTATATTTAGTCTGTATGTAGTTCTTGTGAAGCCTATTTAAGTTCAGTGAGCTCAATACATTTTCACTTATAAAAAAACAACAACATATTAACATATATACATGAATTTCCTCAACAGAAATTAAACAATGATTCAAATCTTTGTGTAGTTTGTATGCAGTTTATATGTAATTTGTATGCAGTATATTTGCAGTTTTCAAAACTGCATATAAACCACATGTAGTTTACTCAAAACTACATGTAGTTTATATGCAGTTTTAAAACTACATATAAACTGCATGCAAGCTACATATAAACTGCCCGATAACTGCATATAAATTCATGAAACATATCAGAGGTCCATTTGAAACTTTAATATTCATAAAATATGTATATATTTAAAATAATATTATCCGCGTTTTTCAATGTTCCAAAAACATATATATGTACAGCTAAATCGGAAGAAACTTCTATAATGATAGAAACAACCTATTACCTTTATGTGTTTTCTTCAAGAGACAAATATCTCAAAGTATTTAGAACTTAGAAATAGAGCCGACCTATTTGCAGAAGTTTACCATAAATGATCTTGAAAATAAAATTCATATGGGTATTTCAGTATCTACCTTATAGGATATCCTAACACAATGTCTTGCAATATCCAAAAAAGTGCAATCATATAGGATAGGTGCAGTGCTAACATCTAACCATAAACCAATCATACTCAAACTATTTCATTAAGTTCATGTGTCTTACAAAGTCCTTTCCTCTTAAACTGTTTAGGTATGTTGTTCTTGAACTGTCCTACTGTTTGATTTCACAGGTGTAGAGTATGAACAAAGGCTAAGAATGAACACCTAAAAACTCTGAGTAGCTCTTTTGAGATGACATGACTTTCCTTTTGGATTTTATATCTTTCACAGAATTGATTATGTTGCCAGACTAAGTGTCTCTAAAACAACACCACATATGTAAATGACAGGTGTAGTTTGGGTACAATGTGGTGACATATTATATATATATATGTGTTCCTGTTTTTTTCTCGTGCCAGCAAAACTGTTGTTAGATACAATTAGGTTAAGATTGTGAACAAAACGCTTACATCTCTGCTCAGTCAGGGCTGCATAGTCATTCCACAATGACATTTGTTAAAAATCGTTCACATGATCTTTCTTTTCAAATTCTGGCATTTCAAAAAGAACACATGTAAGACAAAAGCAAGGACTTAAACATACACACGTAATATCTGCGAGCACATGTATAAGTAATTCCAATTCAAATTATATCTCAGGTTCAGGCCAATATTTCACGTAAAATTCATGAAAATATATCTCCTGTAAGTAAATATCGCAAACTTGAAATATATTAGTTCAAATTTCAGTGTTAAATTGTTTTTGTTTCCAGTTTTTCTGATGCAAGCAATTTGTTTCCTACACAACAAGTAAATTTTCACAAATTATCACAAACAAGAAACGTAGGACGTAAACGAATAACTTAGTTCTTTTCCATCACACAAAACAAAATTGATGCACATTAATGTGCCTCATATATACGACATGAACCCATTGAGAAACAGTACTTTTTATCTTCACGGTTAAATTTCAACCATGTCCTGAAACTACGTAATTAATTATAAATAAAAAAGATCTAACATTCCAACAAGCCATCGTTTTTTTCTGAATTTTTATTGGTACAAAAAATCCTAAGATTAAAAAGTAATTTATATTATCTCACATTTAAGAGGCTCTAATTTTACATTAATTCGAACTATGATGTAATACATGTCCCAAATTATATAAATCCTATATGTCCTTTTTTGTGATAGTATCTAAATCTATGTAGCAAATATTTCCATATGATTACTTCATTCACAAACTGTTTATTTGTATATATATATAAGTAACGTATCTATATATATGTGTGTGTGTACTGATAGACTTACCCAACAGGTCCCATACCATTACATATATTCATTGGATACACACCTATGTCTTCAGAAAAAGTTGAAAAACATTTTTTCCATATATCTTCGTTTACATTCCTTAATTGTGTCCCCTACTTGCGTCATTCAGGGGTCGCTGCTCTGAAACAACGTCATTTGCAAGCCATTCGATGCAAATGCTGAAAAAATACTTGTGATTCTAGCAGAAATCTTGCTTGTAATTCGAATCTATGCTACTTGCGAAACACAAATGTTATGCTGCAAAAAACAGTGCTTTAGCACAAAATATCTATAGACATTTCTGTCTCATACTTGTACACTTTACACCTCAAATCTATATCTAATAGAAATAGGCGGCAGAAACCACAAAATCCAAGGAACGAACAAGAAAAAAAACCTATGGGGAAAAACACATTTGCTTTAACTACTTTTATTCTACCATCAAGCTTACTTGTGTCACTATTCTATATTACTTCTGCCATGCGCGTATCTTATTTCTACAACCAAAACATGTTATTATCCCCCTAACCCCACCAAAATATTAATTTCTAGCACTTCACTTTGTTCACCCAAACTCGAATTCTTAACAAAAACAATAGGTATATTAAAGGAACTGAAAAACCAAATAAACATCTGGCTGTTCTCAAAGACTAACAAAGGATAATTTTGCAAAATGCATTTTTTGAACCCAATTTCGAGGGAAACATACAATAAATTGCTTCAAATTAGTAAATCACTAAAACAATAATTTTTACCCATTCTCGAGACTCAGGGCAGATAGAAGGACCGCAGGCCCGCACATGCTAGGTTTCAAGCTCACGATGACAGAGTTGATTTCAGCAAACAGGGGGGAGGTAGGAAACTTCCATGGCCAGGCTGGGAAACACACGATCCTGATCATAGGACTGCAACTTTTTGTTTTGCTTTTTGATGATTTACTATCAAACTCTGGAACTGGCCCGGTGCAAGACCATCCGTCGCTGAAAGAAGGGCGGAGCCCGGGTGCAGACTGACAGGAACTGGGGAATGCTAAACACAGACACGCAAACAACCTTCGGACCAGCAAGACACTGACTGACTGGGCGCATTTAATCAGAAAAAAAAACAGACGGGCGCGCCCACAGAATCCTGGCCTTCGCGTGCATTCGGAGCCCAAGAAAATACACATTCTCCGGGAAAAACATTGAAAACCACTGACTGAACTATCACCCTCTTTGATGCTCTGGTCCCTTCTTCCCGATATTGAAGCTCCCCTAAATGATCTTAAAACAGTTTGTTCTTGTTGGGAGGTTCCCGGTTGGTCAAATTGATTTTGAAATTGGCACCCTTTAGACAACATTTGAAAAATCAAGATACCATTTGAAGGTTTCACCTTTTTATTATCAGATCAAAAGACTAGCTGGGCGGGACCGATTCCTGGACCTTCGAAATCTCAAGATTTTTTGTTTGTTTCGCCTCTTTCCAACTTTTGGATGTTATCGCCAAAAACAAGTGAGATTTTCGCATAAATTGCCCGAGCGGATGTTTCAGCAATTTTGACATTCGATTGGGTAGGATGCCTCTTGGATCCTTTTGGTGTGAACCCTCAGAAATCCCATGCAGAGTATATAATCCCATGGAAATATCATTGGAACATCATGGAACTCCCATAGGAATGCCATAGGAATCCCATAGAAATCCCATAGTAATCCCATAGGAATATCAAAGAAATCCAAAAGAAATATCATGGAAATCCCATAGGAATCTCAGAGAACTCCCATAGAAACACCATAGAAATACCATAGAAATCCCGAGGGAATCCAATGGAAAGCCCATTAGAATACCATAGAATTCCCATAGCATCCCTTCAGAAATCCAATAGCAATCCCATAGAAATATCTTAGAGACATCATGGAAATCCCATAAGAAGGCCAGAGGAATCCCATAGAAATCAGATAGTAATTCCATAGAAATATCATAGAAATCAAAAAGAAATACCATGGGAATCCCAGAAGAATCCGAGAGAAATCCGATAGAAAATTCATAGAAAACCAAAGAAATCACATAAAAATCTGATAGAAATCCACTGGAAATCTCACCCCTTTGTAATCCCAGAGAAATTCCCAAGAACCATCATGGAAATCCCATAGAAATCACACAGGAACCCAATAGAAATCCCATAGAAACATCATACAAATCCCAAAGAAATCTGATAGAAACCCAATGGAAATCCCATAGGCATCTTTTTCAAACCACATAGGATTCCCATAGAAATACAATCAACATCGCTTTAGAAATCCCACAGTAACCCCGTAGAAATATCATAGAAATACCACGGAAACCCCACAGAAATCACCATGGAAATATCATAGACATATAATAGAAATCATTTTTTAATCCCATAGCAATCTCATAGAAATATCAAAGAAATCCAATAGAAATATCATGGAAAACCCAAAGAAATCCTATAGAAATATCATGGAAATCCCAAAGAAATCCCAAAGAAATATCATGGAAGTCCCAAAGGAATCCCATAGAAATATCATAGAAAAACCACAGACATCCTTTTGAGACCCCAGAGGAATCCCATAGAAATACCATGGACACCCCGTTAGAAACACCATAGACATCAAGGAGAGGATGCCAGGAGAATTGAACTAAGTAAGAGACAAAAGCTATAGCAAAGGAAAAGAGAAACAGATTTTGGAAACAAAAACGCTTCAAAAAAAGCTGAACACAATAGAGGACCACCACAACAAACATACTATTGAAGATCAATCTTGCTGATGGGGTGCCCCTTTGAAAAATTGCTTGGGTTCAATTTTTATTGGGTCTAAAAAGGTATCCTATAATTATGTTTTTGCATGTTCAAAAACATGTTGCAATTTGCATTAAATAACTTATATATTTCAATAATTGATTGATTAACTAAATAATGAACTGAACTACTAAAATAGCTAATGAATTAATTTAATTGTTCAGTTAATTACCTTTAATAAAATGAAGAAACTCCAGACGTGAAAAATAAATTGAAACAAATGCTGAACCAAAAAACTGGCCTCAGAAAAAAACTGCCACAATACCGACCCACCCCAACAAGCACACTGATTCAGAATTATTTTGGGAAAACTTGACACAATACGGAATCACCACACTAATCGGGATACTACATTAATAATGAAACTACCCGCAGGTTTCTATATCTATATTTGGGCGGCACGCTTAGTACCAATAGGAAGAAGGGATTAGGTTGCGCAAGCTTGAAGCAACCATGGACATGGACATGTCCAATCAGATATGAAAATTTGGAAAATCTTTGTAGCTTCCACGTGTGAATGCATGCGACAATGACGGCACCGAAGGTGGCTAGCCTGCTTGTTTGCAAGGATTTGGAACCGAGCATCCGTTGGTTGGAATGGGGCCCCTGCTGAAGCAATTCTTGAATTCCTTATAGGCATTGCGGCGGTTGCAGCTCGCGTTTGAAAAACAAGCAGCAGCGGCATCACAAGCCACAAAAGCAAATGGTTAATTATGAAGGATAAGTAATGAATAGGAACAACCGACCATGATTTTGAAGATCCGGATGATCGCCCAGGCAAAACAAATGCTGGCTAACCAAGCCCAAGGTTCATTGCTTCCAGAGACAGTCGGGGCTTGAAAAAAGCCTCGCATGAATCGAAGGGAAATTGCAGAGGCAGGGCCACCCGTTCCAAAACATACTCATACGCTCATGGGGACTGTCGTGGTGCAGCAGCAAGGATGCCACACCACATTCGCTTGCACGCCCACGCATAGTCTCAACCCAAGATCAAGTGTCCATTTTTCTCCGAATCTATAATTTGAATTCTGGCTGTCCCAACCACTTTTTCATGACCGCAGCATTTAGCGCTGTGTGTCAAAAGCCATAAGCCCCACTAGAACCACGAATCAAACTTATGTCCCCGATCCAAATCAAAAAAAACACTGTCGAGCACGTGAATGGGCACGATTGTTCGAATCTCAGTCAAAAAGTGAGTTCAAAAAACTGAGTGGGTGATCAGGTGACAAACGGGAAGCCTTAGGTTTTTTGATTCCGAAGCCGATTGCCACTTGCAAAGGCTATTAAAGTCTTTAGTCTTTAGCATGTGTTTGTATGTATGTATGTCTGTCTGTCTGTCTGCCTGCCTGCCTGCCTGCCTGCCTGTCTGTCTGCCTGTCTGTCTGTCTGTCTGTGTGTGTGTCTGTATGCATGCATGCATGTATAATGTATGTATGGATGTATGTATTGTATGTATCTATTGCATGCATGTATTGCATGTATTGTATGTGTATGTATGTGTATGTATGTGTATGTATGTTTATGTATGTGTATGTATGTGTATGTATGTTTATGTATGTGTATGTATGTGTATGTATGTGTATGTATGTGTATGCATGTGTATGCATGTGTATGCATGTGTATGCATGTGTATGCATGTATGTATGTATGTATGTATGTATGTGTGTATGTATGTGTCTACGTAGGTATGTATTTATGTATGTATGTATGTATGTATGTGTGTGTGTACGTAGGTATGTGTGTGTATGTATGTATGTATGTATGTGTATGTATGTGTCTGTATGTGTCTGTATGTGTATGTATGTGTATGTACGTGTATGTATGCGTATGTATGTGTATGTATGTGCATGTATGTGTATGTATGTGTATGTCTATGTGTATGTGTATGTATGTATGTGTGTATGTATGTATCTATCTATGTATGTATCTATCTATCTATGTATGTATATATATATATGTATGTATGTGTATGTATGTGTATGTATGTGTATGTATGTGTATGTATGTGTGTATGTGTGATTGTGTATGTATGTATGTATGTAT
>Ga0126342_10005566_pt1 | contig 22037 bp, 20 predicted proteins | sample Cyp1metagenome_FD_92528 | JGI IMG/M metagenome (GOLD analysis project Ga0126342, IMG submission 92528) | Coral microbial communities from Lord Howe Island, Old Settlement Bay, Australia - Cyphastrea 1 metagenome | ecosystem: Host-associated > Invertebrates > Cnidaria > Coral ...
GAATTTGGCAATTTTGGCAAAGGCTTGCTTCCCTTCTGGGCTTCCAGGAGCTGCTCTGGCACAGCTTGCTGCAATAGTGAACCCAGCAAACAAACCTACCTTGACTGAGCTACAGCGTTTTTGGGAAAAAATGCCTCTCAGCAATTACAGTTTTTTTTTGCAAAAAAAATGGTTCTCCCAATTTTGTTTTGCCACAAAAGCGAACCCTCCAAACAATACATGAGTTTCAGAATAATTTGGAAAAATTGCCACAATAGCGACCCTAGGTACTAATCAGGACCCAACATTATATAGTATATGCTCTGTATATACTCTTGTATACACTCCGTTATACTCCGCATATACCAGACTTCCATGCCCAGCACAGTTTGCTACAGTGGGCCAATCTGGCACAGAAACCTGAAAGTGAAAAGTATACTCTATCATCTCTGAGGGCTGCCAATTGGATATGGAAACATTTATTGTAAATGGATGTAAATGGATGATTGTTTACATAGTTTTCCTGGATTGAAACCGACTTGGTAACCATCCCATTGTCCCAGGAAGGCCCAGGACCGTCCCACCATCCCCAGTGATTTTCCCGAGGCGCGTGCTGTGGCGGAAGAGTTGGCTCAAGAAATGCTGCGCCTGAAGCAGAATGAGGCGCGTGAACGGAGGTGATTTGCCACGGCCTGGTTCACGTTGGGACATGCATCACCACATCCACGGACCGAGCTCGAGGAACCCAAACTGGCAGAGCAAATGGAGGTGTGGAAGTGCAGGGCGCTGGGCAAGGGGTGCTATCCAGGGCCAACAGGAATCGAGGATGAGGATGAGGATGAGTTCGAATTGATGATGTTCATTCTGAGTTGACGGCCAGCTTGTCAATTTCCAAATGAAGGTGTCTTTATATAGATCGATTGGACTTGTGATTGCATGCCCCACATGGGTATGGCTCAAAGGAAATCCACCTCCAAGATGGGATGGTTACCTGGTTCAATGGCAAACCTGGTGAGTTTATATCAGTCTTGTACCTTGGGCGCAGGAACTGAAGGAAAAGTTGGTGACCGACCTGGTGGCCTGCGAGGCTTCAACGAGTTTTTGTTGGAAACTCCGCTACCGAACCGGCCGGGACTACTTGAACTGAGTAAACCGGCGAATGGTACAATCATCACCCAGTGACCAGTGGGATTCCTGGAATCATGGGCCAGCTGCAGTAGAGGGGTCCCGACGTGGACGAGGAAAGTAACATTTCATTTGCTAAAGACAGAACGGAGCACCTTTCCATTTGGTGAATCTGGGGGCTGTTGTAGTGGATCCGCAATACTCACAACATCTCACAACCTCTTCCAAGTCATGATTGCGCGCGCAAAAAAGATTGGCCCCCAAGAATTTCACGAAGAAAATGAAGTTCATCTCCGAAGACCACCAAAATCCGCACAACCACTGCCCTGGTTCCAAGAGCCAGGCCCGGCTTCGTACGGAGGAGGCTTCGACACGACAGTTCACGTTCGGCTGCTTGGGGGGTCCCATGGACGTCATGGATTTGTTATGATTTGTTCATTTTTGGCCCATAATATGCGGGTACCCTCTGGTAAAGTAACATAACTATGGAAAATCACCATTTTTAATGGGAAATTCCATTATAAATGACTATTTTTAATAGCTATGTTAAATTACCAGAGGGTATTTAATATCTGTAGATATTTTGTAGCATAGATTTATTTGTGGGGAAGCATTTATTTTAATCCTTTGCCACGAAAGGGGGAACATGATATGGGGTGTTGTCGACGAATATGGAAGCAACATATGCAGGTAGAACATGCTAGAAGGAGATTTCATGCCTGTTAAGTGAGTATCAAAATGTTAGCCCTGGTCATAGCAGAACAACATGTAAAGACACGATGGTGGTTTCACAAGGGTCACAGCGGTGCTACGCCCTAAGGTCTGACCAAGCAGCTCAGCTTCGGGTCGCAGTGGAAGATCTCCAGGTAACGCAATCCTGGAGACATTGGAGACAAAGGATGTGGTAACCCCCTCCTTACACCACAATTTTAGCAAAAAAAGTAGTTGCTATAAACCATCCGCACATACGGGGATCTACGGGGTACTTGGAACCCTGTTTTGGAACGATGGCAAACATCATGGAACTCCGGCCTGTGCCAGGTGGCAGTGGAGAAGTTGCAGAATGGGCCCTGGCCTCGTTTTTTTTTTCCCCTGATTTTTGCAGTAGGGGGCATCATTTGAATGACCATTCAACATGATTTCTGAACGTGGATGAACCTGCTGGATTTCCTGCTGGATTTCCGGATTTCGTCAGCAACCATCATCACCAGATTCAACTATCAATTGCGATTGAACTTATTTGGTCATTGCCCTTGGGTAATAAAACCCGGCAATACACATTCTTCATTGCGCATGCATATGAAATTTGTCTAATTATGCATTTTTGGATTAGTTGAAACGATCCAGGAATCGTGTTGCTTACAATGGGATTCCACAGCAACTTCCCAGTCAGTAGGATCGGCCCTAGCTCCCCATAGCCACCACTCACACTGGCAAAGGTGGTGCATGTTTAGCAGAGTTGACAAGAAATCAGAAACAGATGACACACAAATGAAGCAAAGCATTGAGAAGATGAGCAATGCATCATACACCCCATATTCATCCACATTCATGAACACACAGGCACGCACTCGCAAAGTGTATACAGACGAGGACATATACCTTCCAGTAATCAGACGTGGCAATTGAACATCCCCTACAAATGGAGGCTTTAATGGGACAATATCTATAGCTATAAAGGGTGGATTTTCAATTGCCATGTTTGATTGCCAGATGGTATGAGAAGATAGATAGGTCATGATAGGCCGCTAGATTGGCGCACAAGAAAGGATAGAGACATCGATGATTTTGCAAGAATTGCTAGATCAAACGAGAAGATAAGATAGATATACTTGGATATACTTGGGGGATCTTGGGGGTGCAGTTGAAATATGTTGAAATTATTAGATTTATTAGTGGGTATTTAATGACCCATAAGTTGGAATATAAAGTGACACCCCAGACCCAATGCACCCCCCAACTGCACCCCCCAAGTGCCTCCCTTCGAAGTGCCGAGGTCAGAAGCAACGCCCAAGGTGCTGATCCCAACGGGCACGGATCCCATTGGAAAATCCCATGAGCTCCCATGAAATCCCATGAGAATCTCACTAAAAATCCCATGAATTGGACCATCATAGAACCACTATATATATATATTGATTCACCTATAGTTAGATTAGTTAGATGGTGATTATAAACATCATTATTAAAAATCATTCAAACACCATTTTTAATAGATCCCATGAACATGAAATGATAATCCCATGAAAGTTTTGTTGATGGTTTCACGGTTTCCCCATCCACTTTGGCTCAACTCACCTGGTGCAGGTGGTGCCGGAACTCAGCGTGGAGGAAGTGAAGCAGTTTGAGACGGTGCGGATGACCAAAGTACTGTGCCATGGCGGAGAATGGCTCTGAAAGGAAGGTTTAATTGAGCAGTGGCTGCTAAAACCACTGTTGGTTGATGATTATAGGGATTATACTACCCTTCATACATTGGGGATTGTTTCATAATCCAAGAACGGGGAATCCCAAAAGAAAACAACCAGGATTCAATGCAATGATAGAGGGATTTATTTCACACTGCTCAATGGAGGATAATATCCATGGGTTTTTTACCCCGAGATTTGTGGCTCGGTGATGGGGATGGGCCTGTCTGGTTAGACTGGACACGCCCCCACAAAACATGCCATTCTGATGAAGTAAGATTTATAAATCCATAGAAATCCCACACCAACTGGCCCCTTTGAGACTCGTCGTCTCTGAGGAGCGAGGGAAAAGTGGATTTTGGAAGTCTGGATGGTGAGAGGCGATGGATCAAGCGGTGGATCAATTTCTTGAGCCAATTCATATTCTTTGGAAGGCAATTCCCGCTGGTTTTTATCACAGATTCCCATTCCCCTTTGCAGCCAGCACACGCCCAAAAGATGGTCACAATTGAACTTGCTACTTCACGTCATGTCTACATTTTGGTCATTACAATTCATGTACTCATTTCTGGGGGTTAGTTTGGTTGCTCATGTCCCAATTTTCACAATAGTTCTGCTGGTTCTACATTTTGGTTGGCATGTTCTTCCTATACATATTTTTTTCCGCTTAGCCGTTTTCCAACATGTTTGTCCATGATTGCTAATAGATCTTGGCCCAAGCTAACTGTAGCCGTTTTCCACACTATTTATCCAGTTTTCTCGCTGGTTTCCACCGTCCTTTTGGTCTCAAAATCCTTCGTCCGTTCGCGACAGGTTGGGGTCGCTGCAGGCGCAAAGAAGCCAAGGAAGACAGCAGCGACAGGTGCAGGGCTGGGCAGGTACTTGTATTTCACCCACAAGAAACCCGGGATTTATATAACATGATGTGTGTGTCTGTCTGATAATGGGGTATACCACCAAATAGCAATTTTCATGGGGAACATGATTAACCAGTAGAGTAGGGGCATCCAATTTTCAGACAACGCCATGTAACCGGCAGAAATGGGGATGTTGCCGCAAAAATATGGCTGGGCATTTTTTTCAACAAACAGATGCACAGACATGGCTTACATTCACAGATTAGAATCAAACCGTCTAAACGGGGATTTAATCAACAGCACATGGGGACTGAACTGGCCTGAAATGCGGATTCAACAGAATTCACTTAACAAAGTGCAAAGGAACATTGAGTAGGGGTTAATATTCAGAGCCACCCCCCCGCCCCAAGAATGGGTCATTGCCCGATAGGATTTGTGAGCTCCTTTTGGCAGCCCAAGTTTAAGATATCCTCTGAGAGCCCAGATTGGCGCAGCACCTGTCCCACACTGGGTTGCAGGGTTTTGGCCAATTCGTTTGGTTAGGTTCAAGATTAGTGGTTTGGATTCTTGAATATGGAATATCCATGAATATCCTGGTTCCTCCATATTTACATGCATACACACACACACAGATAGATATATATATATATAATATACATAATATTATGGAATATTAGTGGTTACCAAAATCGGTTCCTCCAAATTGGACGCTCCCAGATGCTCCGCACAGCCGTGTCCAGGAATTGCTCCAGAGGCTCTCAGATGCCGAGAGCCGGTTGCAGCAACAGCACGGCTTGGTGGGGCTTCACAGGGCCGATCCTCAGGAGATTCAATGGATTGTTTTTTTTTTGGAAAATCTTCACCGGAAACCATAGATTTTCCCATTAAATATGGAACAAACCATAGATTTTCCCATTCAATATGGAACTTTCCTGTTAAAATTTTCCTTTAGACCAATCCAGACTGGAAATTGGCGAACTTATTGCTTAAAGCCCGCCCTGGATTAAAAAAAACATTCGGCTGTTTGACTTACTGCACCCTTTTAGCGGCGAAACATCACTATTTCTGGGGATATGCCGTATACATCCGTATACAATTTTTTTCATCAACCAGGGTTTATCAGTCCGGGATTGAAATCATTGTTTTGTAGGTGTTATAATCTCCACGAATTTGCTGCCCATTGCCTGGGGGGTTCACTATATTTTTGGCGTTTGCTTGGATGTCATGGCCTGTCGATGGTTGAAGCCGTGAACCCGATGCAAGACATGGTTGAGATTCCGGATTTGCTTTTCTGGTTGGTGGTTTGGAACATGTTCTATTTTCCATACTATATGGGATAACCCTTCCCATTGACATATCTTTCAGAGGGGTGGCTCAACCACCAACCAGTTTTCCTCGGGCGGCATACCGTTGAAATCCGTCGAAGCCAGTGGGCTCAGGTGCAAAGACAAAAGGAACACCTTGAGCACCTGCAGAAAAAGTCCTGAGCGCCGGAGCGATTGCGATTTCGGCAGCATCCGCATGGACAAAGAGGTGGAAAAGGAAGATGATTCAGAAGTCAGATGGAGCATACGGTTACCCTCTGGTAAACTAACATAGCTATTGAAAATGGCAATTTATTAAACATTGTGATTTTCCATAGTTATGTTAGTTTACCAGAGGTTATTTGGATATTTGCATTTTGGATTGGTTCTATCTGGCCACTGTCTGCATCCCCATGTTGTGCTGCTTGTATGTCACGTACGTCAGTAGTTAATGATAATATGACCGGCAGCACTTGCGCCTCAAGACTTGCATCGGGTTCATTTAAGGTTTGCGCTGTAAGATCTGTAAGGTCTCTTTTGGGTTTCTTTAGTTCTTTTTTTAGCAAAGGGTTTTAACGGGTTTACCCTCTGGTAATTTAACATAGCTATGGAAAATCATCATTTTTAATGGGAAAATCCACTATAAATAGCAATTTTCAATAGCTATTTTGACATAACCAGAGGGTATGTGAAAAGTGGTAACCACCATTTTTGGAGAACGATTCACCGCCGCAACGACGTCTCCAGAGCAGATTCCGTCATCTGGAAAGACCTTGGGGCATAGCACGCTGGCCGTAAGATTGGCACTTGGATCTTCACATCCAAAAGTTTCTGAATTTATTATTATTATATATATATATATATTTATTTATACGTATATATGTGTTATATATATATATATTTGGTACGGAAATGGATATTCATCAAAGTTCAACAACGTTCATCCATCAGGCTGTGCTGATGTTATTGTGCCCAGATGCGACCGGAGGGGAATTTTTACGCCATAGTCAAGTTAATGCTCGCATGGACATGTCAAGCTGGCAGTAGCCCTGAGCTTCTGCTAGACATGACTTTCTGGAAGTGGTGCAGGGATGAAGGCATCGTGGAAAATGACGAAATTGGGATTTCATGATTTCATGGCAGCACAAGGTCCATGATGTCCCGGTTATTTCAAACAAAAGGGTGACTAACCCCGACTACTCCCCCCAAAAAAGGGGAACTATGAGGAGCTCCGTGTTACAACTTGATACACCCCAGGATGGTCAACCTGGGCAGTTCTGGTATTTGAATCCATGACATGTGTATGTTCCCAAATATCGCAAATGCCTGTAGTCATGCACACAAACACAAAGACAAACACACATGCTTACAGTAACAAACCACACAGCAACAAACTATCAACATGTAACGTAGTATGCACCATGTGCACATGTTGAGGTCAAGTGTCACTTACGGGTGGCCTTCTTGACGCATATGGAAACACCATGAAGATGCCTGTTGTATACTTTTAAATTACATGTTATTAAAGTATGCACTGTCCATCATTGTCCCTGAAATCATTTCCAGAAGTTCCAGGCACCGGACGTCGTTCCTGGCTCTTTCGGGGCGTCGAGAAATGCGTTTCATCTATTTTAGGTGACCAGGTGACCAGTGGGACCAGTGGGACCAGGCTGGAGGAAGATGAAAAATGATGAAAAAGCGACCGGATGCCTGTCCGCCTGTCCCGTATGATACATGTGACACTTCAAGGCAGCCCCACAGTGATGTTAGGGTGGTAAACCCTTCAGGAGCCGGTAGATCCGTTGCAGAGTCTCCATGCAGGCTCCGTGGCAGCTGGGTTTTCAGCGGACCATGGAGATGACTGGAAGGGTCTATCAAGAACTTGTGGCAATGTTAGAACCGTTACTGGTGCTTAGCCTTGGAAATGAGGGAATGACCTATATTAACTTCTAACATTTTTAACAATCATCCAATTCCTGGTTCTACTCTTCTTGGTACCTTCCAGCCGGAAGCCAGCCCCTTGCAGGCATCGCCTCCGTTGTGAGCAGTGCCTTCTGCGCTGCCAGCCCTGTCCTCGCGAAGCGCCTGACTCGTGTGGAGAATACATCATCAGTTGGGATCCCAGCTGGGCCTGAGCCACCGATGTTTTTCGTGTTCGCATCGTGCCATGGTTCTGGGCCAGTGGTATGGAATTTACTATTACCATTGCTACTATTCTTATTGTTCTTACTGTTGTTATTGTTATTGCTATTGTTGGTTTGACATGGTTTGACCGCCACTGCTGCTGCTGCTGCTACTAAACTACTACTACTACTACTACTACTACGACTACTACTACGACTACGACTACGACTACGACTACGACTACTACGACTACTACGACTACTACGACTACTACTACTACTACTACTACGACTACTACTACTACTACTACCACCACTGCCATGACTACGACTGCGACTACTTCTTCTTCTACCGCTGCTGCTACTACTGCTATTATTATTATTGTTACTATTACTACTATTTATGCTGTGGCAATTTTCCAAGAGGTGAACTGTTTGCGGGATTTCGCAGGCTCAACAGCTGTGCCTCGCGACCTTTACGGATGTATTGGCCGTGGCCTCAGGGTAGTCTGTGTGAAATGCAGAGGTGTGCATACGCGAAGGACACTTCTAGTATGACATGGCATGATTCGCACATATATTCTATACATACATACATGCAAGTATGAATTTAAGCATAAGTATAAATAGTATAAGTATAAGTATAGGCATAGGTACAGGTATAAGCATGAGTAGAAACATAAACACACATATATCTGCATACATAGATATAGATTCATAATTATAGAGATGGCGTAAAGTATAGACCGGTCGCAGCCCATGGTGGCGAAGCCCCAGGACGTGGCAGTCAGTGCTGCGATGGCCGCCCAGAGGCATTGGGTGGGCTGGGGCAATGCCTGTGGGACATTTGGTCCCACACATACACACATACGCACACATACGCACGCATACGCACACATACGCACACATACGCACACATACGCACACATCCATCCATTTATCCATCCATCCATCCATGCCTGCATGCATGCATCCATCCATCCATCCATACATACATACAAACAAATAAATAAATAAATAAATATATATATATATAAGTACAGTGCACATATATCTATATTATATCATCTACCTGTGTTTTATTAAACTTAACATATTGTTTGGTTCAAAATACCCGATACCAAGTATTGGGTGGATCCGGTCCGCATTCGAGGTGTGTGTAATTATAGTCACCCTCAAAAGGATGGACAAGTAACTCACCACTTCTTTGGTGAGTCTGTTAGTTATCATTTTAGGGTTTACTATGGCCAAGAAGAAACACAACTGTTCTCGATAGATTCTATGGTGCAAGTTGCACACTGCACACGCCCACTTTGAGATTTGTGGAGCGCTCAATGTCAAATCTCTCGATGGAAGTGCCATTGCTGGGGTGAAACAGAAGGACCAGAAGAGTGGCCGCCTATTTGGACGCATTTGGTTCTGGAACCAGTTGAGAGCAAAACTGAACATGTTCGTAGACCTATACATGCTCGCTTACATATACTTACATATCTCATCTCATATGTTTGATTCATGACATGTACCATCATTGCGAAAACAAGAACAACTGATTGCTTGACCAAGGATGACCTTCTCGATGCAAGGCTTGTAGAGCTAACACACCTTAATTTGCATGAATTTATGTGCATGTATGTGTAACCGGGTGTAATGTCGCTTGATTATAGGTTCTTCCTGCTTGAATTCCACCAATTTGCTTCTGGGAATCTGGTCTTCCCCCTCTGATTTTTTTCAGTTTTCCTTTTGTTTTGTTTTTTCCCTTGTTCCTTCAGGTACCCGATGAGTAATTCATGGCATGTCAACTGATTGTCTCCGCCCAGCCGGAGAGGTTGGAAGGTGTGGACAGCCCCCTGCGGCCTGCAAAGCAGCTGCTGGCCGCGCAAGCGGATGAGCCGTTGCCGGAGGCTCCTGACTTACCCTCTGGTGGCGAAAATTTTCCATAGGATATATATCTATGTTAAATTACCAGGGGGCAATGATAATGGCTGGGTTTGTTGATGGCATATTTTTTGGTTGATGACTTAATTCGTAAGCTGATACGTGTGGATGCGAATGTTATAGATGGATAAAAACGGAGGTATATTGTACCCCAGCCTCGAAATTGACCTCTTTGAAGGGGTCCCCAAAGGTTTCTCATGCCCAAGTTTTCAACCAACCGGCTACGCCAGACTAGCAAACAAAGTGGAGATATTGATCTTTCTGGTTGTCGCATCAACTGAGCTCACTTGATACCAGCTGTTGAACCACTTTCTACAAATATGGCTCGGCCATGCTCGGTCTCATAACCACCAGGCCAGACTCAAACGAATTGGCCCTTGGGTCAAGATCAACTTCCACATTCCAACTCAGACAAAGTTTGCATCATCATAGTGTTGCAAGCCCAAGATCATAGACCACCCCCAACCAGAAATGCGTGGGATTTAAAGCACCCCCCAATATCCCTCACTATTCACTTACTTGGGGTTTATTCTTGGGAGCTTTCAGGTTGGTACATCCCAAGCTCCCTTAGGGCCTTAGGGCTTGGCCTGTGCGGCTTCGCCAGGTGGAAGTCTGTGGTGATGAGGCAGCGCCATGGCCCTTGGGAGGCCAGGCCATAAGGGAACCTGGCTGGGCTCCCAGTTAGATGATGAACTTAGCTTATTTGCTATGCTACTTGGATGACTGGATGACTGGATGCCGCCACGTTGAATTTAGGGGATGTGTATGGATGTGTTCGATAATAGCGGATGGAACCCCGCAGAAATTTTCAGAAGTACAGCCGCCGTTGAAACTTCGAACCCCCATCCATGTGTAGTCTTTGGGGAAGTAACTTCTTGCCGGTTTGTACGAGTTTTCGGGTATCAGCCCTTTTAATCAAATTGATCTTGGCGTTTCTAGATCTGTATATTAAATAGATATTTCAGACATGAAACAGTAATAAAAAATATCATAGTTCTGGTGATAATAGTGCTACTGATAATACGGCTACTGATAATACGTAGTAATTAGTCATAACAAGTGTATATATATATTATCTGGGCAAATTATAACGACCTCACTGCGACCTCACTGGAACCATGGTTAGTAAGGGAAATCTTTCCCAAATGGCCTTATTTCAGGTTAGTGAAATATTATAATTTACCCAGATATTATAGACATATTAGCGTGCGTTTTGTCAATTTCCCTGGTGAATTAACGACTCTCCAAGGCTTGACCATGGCCAGGTGCTTACAAGAGTTCGTCCCTGGCCGCCCTGGCGAGACTACGTGCTCTGGGGGCATTGGCACGCCTGGGTGGCAAGCTTCCAGGTGTGGCATTGTGGCATGGGATCCTTCGTGGCTCAATTTTTTGGAGACCCAAATAAGGTCCTTGACCGGAAAAATTCCACAAGGGAATGCTCTACCAAAGACTGAGAAAATTTTCAATCATACTTAATATTAAGCAGATATGATACAATCTAAATATTCGTCAAACAATCTTCAAATAATCTTCAAATAATCTTCAAAGAATCTTCAAAGAATCTTCAAATAATCTTCAAATCTTAGTATTGGGTTGAAATAAACAGATTTGAAGAATGGAAGATGGATGGCTCGGACTCACCACACCTCTTCCAGGTGCCAAGGACTGGCTTCAGGCGCTGCGTCGACGGGCCATTGAGGCGCGCAGGGGAATGATTGTCTCCCATAGAGTTTCCCATAAACCAACCCAATGACCCGAATGTGATATAGTATGATATACCCTCTGGTAAACGTTTACATAGCTATGGAAAGATCCACCATTTTTAATGGGAAAACTCACTATTTCTATGGCCATTTTCAATAGCTATGTTAGTTTACCAGAGGGTAGTATGATTCAGTATGATACAGTATGATCATAATGATATCTGGGGACCCCATCACCAGTTGTTTTCTTAGGGGGCTGAGATGTGCCCGGTGATGAGCCATTGCTGAACCCATCAGAGATTAGCCAAGAGTTTGGCCATACTGAGCCCATCTTGACGCAGGCGGTGCAAAGACGAGCTCCAAAGCTACCCCTTCCAGCTGCGACGGAGGTGACAGTCTGACAGCGCTTCTCATTGAATTTGCGGGCTGCTCCACCCATGTTGAAGCACACCTTTATGATCCTTTATGGACGGATCTGTGGGCACTTTTGAAGTTTGACTCATGTATGGAGTTTCAGTCAGCTTCGAATGTTATGACATGTTATGACTAATGACTCAGTATTGTTTAGAAGACCATCAGAACATATCAGAACGACGGAAGTCTTTCCAGAGTGGGCCACTGGAGGCACTGGTTGGCGACGTGACGGGAGATCCCATTAGCGCTTTGTTGATCGATGTTTGCCTGCTGCCCAGGCGGTCGGTCCAGGCATGGTTTTTTGATCATCCAAACTGGGAAAGGTGGAGGCCAAAATTAGGTGGTCAAGAATGAATCGCTCTAATTACCCTCTGGTTATTTAACATAGCCATGGAAAATGGCCCATTTATAGATGGCTTACCTATTAAAAATGATGATTTTCCATGGCTATGTTAAATAACCAGATGGTATTCATAAAAAAAAATGGGATTGGCTTTGATATATCTCCGGACCGCTCTGAACCCAGACCTAGATGAACAACGAGAATAACCCACCTGCGCAACCAGCTACATTTCCCCTAATTTAGGATTTTTTTAGGGACCCCAGAAGAATAGATACAGTGTGATCCAGTACTACTAAACCAGGGTTTCTGGTGATTCTAGTAGGGGGCCTTCAATATCATAAAAGAAATTGTCGCTCTTCTTGAAGTGCTAAGGCTTGGCGTGTCAAGAGCCATTATCCTCTGATGACTTCGGGCAAGCGCTGGTCTGGGGCTCGCTGGTCCAACACCGGGATGCCAGGGTGGACCTGGATTGGCATCGGCCAAGGCGATCAGTGGATCTTGGCCGACTGCACAAGCACTCTTCAGCCCAAACCTTGGTGGAGGGATGTGGGTTGGTCCAAGATATTTGGAATCCTGATGCCCAAAATGATGATACCCTTTGGTAATTTGACATAGCTACATATCTATCTATGGAATTGGCCCATTCATTCATAGATGATTTACCTACTAAACATGGTGATTTCAATTTCAATAGCTATCTTAAATTGCCAGGGTCGGCTTTATATGGATTGAGGAAACCTGATTTTTCCTGTTCGTCCACTGCAGGACATGCTGGTCTCAACTTCGGAGAGGGTGAAGATGCCATAGTGCCCTCAGCACCAGGTGCTATATATTTTAATTTCCTTTGTGGATAATGGATAAGTCACCCTTTGGGGAAACTCAAGTTGAGAGTTTTTTTTTTTTGGGTGGGTGAGACTGGAGCAAATCTAAGTCAAGATTTCTTCGTCCCATTGGCTGTTGCAGTCCGCAGCTGTTGGTTTCAGACCGTTCTTCCCATCCCGATTGATATGGACAACCGATAATGCCCGAACTGGCTCATATTTTCCGGGTGAGTTGAAGTTACTCCCTCCAGCATTTACGCCGGTGAGGGTGCCCATTGATGGGTTTGGAATTCATGGCCTTCAAGCAGGGGCTGTCGCAGGTGTGGTTTTGGCTCATTATGCTCTCTTCGAATATCGGAGGCACATGTTGGAGCCAAAATTATGTCAAAAGCCATGAGTGATCAGAGAGCAGCAACGATAATTAATAACGACTTGAAAGATCTACGCGATTCAGCGCGCTCAAAACACAAAACAGAAGAATAGGGCAATGCATGTTGTGCGAGAGCCAAGGCAGCAAGAGTGTTGTAGCCATGCCAGCGCCCAGAAAACGATGCTTTCATCCGATTATTTTTAGTGTTGCTTGGCTTACCCTCCCTAACATTGACATCAAAGGATAGAGAGTGTTTAGCCAACAGTAGCCAACCACCGGAAACCTGGACCTACCCCACAAACCCGCCAAAGATGGCTATTTATGCTATTTGACGACAGTGTAAAAAACTATTTCACCACCAATTTTTCGACAGATCCCCCAACTCCATCCCTGCGGGGTTCATCTGGGTTCCACCCGCCTGGCGCCATGGTGTACCTTCCACCCGAGCTGAGTGATGCAAGTCTGGTGGAGAAACTGCAGGAGCTGCGTCCCTTGGAATTGAAACATGTTTGCCGCATGAGAGTCTTCATCCGACTCCGCCCTACCAAACGAAAACATCGCACAAAAGAAGCGTTGGACATATTTTCCACCCTCTGGTAAACTAACATAACTATGGAAAATCACCATTTTCAATGGGAAAATCCACTATAAATGGCCATTTTCAATAGCTACGTTAAATTACCAGAGGGTATATACTCTTGAGATCTCTTGATCTCTTGAGATCTCTTGGTTTCCGCATCTTCAGGGGCTGTCCGGCTGCACCCAGCTTGAGGTGCTGATGGCGCCTTTAGACACCAAAAGGACCGCCGATTTATCGCGGGTCAGAGGGTCAGACCTTTATCGTGCTTAACTAACTTAGGGTGTGTCTGAAAATGGGGCCTAGCCTTGGAGAGAAATCCTGGTTGAGCCCAAGGATTAGGATGAGATCATGACTTAGACTTTCCAACTTTTCGGGGCTGGAGTTTATCCCTACCCCCTTTTTGGGTCACCCGTTGCTGATAGAGAATAGAATGTCACAACGTCAAGGCGTTCATGTATACATCTACATCTTACCCCCTGGTAAACTAACATAACGATGGAACACCACCATTTTTTGTTTCTTATGGCTAAATCAACTATTTCGACTGGGCCATTTTCAATAGCTTGTTGTATGTTTACCCGAGGGTGATATCTATCCCTCACCTACATCTACATCTTATATCTGTCTATTCTATCTCTATCAATTCTCTATCCACATAGATATTTCCACCATTTTTCCACCATTTTTCCACCATTTTTCCACCATTTTCAACTTTTCCACCACTTTTCCACCACTTTTCCACCATTTTTCCACCATTTTTCCACCATTTTTTCACAGCAGCAGGACTACGGCCAGGTCTTGGGCACCTTAGCGGACCGGGCGCTATGGCAGCAGAGCTGCACGCTGCTCCTGGAGATGCGCTTCCGGTCCATGTGACGCGGACATGGACATGGGCTGAGGTAGCTGGTTTCACCATGTTTCACCATACTTTTCACGATTTTGGGGATTTTGAGATATGATTTTAAGATGGGTTTAAGTCTTTACCATTATGGTTTTCATATGGTTTTAGGCCGTGTTTTAACTGAGATTTCAGAATGGGATAACAGTGGGGTTATAACAGTGGGATGTTTCACTCTTGTTATTTTGGGGATGGTTTGTTATGATGTTTCACTGGGAATTTAAGATTATATAATGTGGTAAACCCAATGCCATAAACCATCCCCCAAAAAAACAGATCAATCGTGTGCGATAAACCAACCATCCCCACAAGATTCAGGTTTATGGCAGCCAGGGTTTCCAGCATTAGTCACATTTACCCTCTGGTAAACGTTTACATAACTATGGAAAGATCCACCAATGGCAATAATGGGAAGACTCACTATAAATGGCAATTTTCAATAGCCATGTCAAATTCCCAGAGGGTATTTTCTGTTCGTTTGCAGGTCCCGATAATGGGCATCGGCGATAATGCCCAAGGTTTCAAAGTTGTCTGGGGTGTGTGAAACATGTTCGCAATGATTCTTGATTCCGTGAAAATGGGACCGTCATCCCAAGTGACTCTCATTTTTTTGCTGGGTGGCTCAACCACAAATCAAAATCAGTAGAAGCTGAGCGGAATAATGAATATATATATAGGTCTATAGGTCTCTCTTTGGAAGGAGTCAGAATATGGAATTGGAATGGCCAATCAAACACCGCCCAATGACGAGATGACGGGGAGCAAGGAATCCTTTTGCCGGCACTTGCGCTCTTGCGGCTGTGGCTTGTTACAAGGCAGCCCAACATGAGGCTGGGCTGCTGAAGAGGGGTCACAGATTCGCGTTGGAAAGCCGGATGTCCGTTAATAGGTGGGATGCCGAACCACTGGTTGTCGCATTGCACCATACCATAGCCCGAGGGAATTACCGACGTATAATACAGTCGTATATATACACACATACATACGCATACATACACACACAGCTGTATATATATATAATTATATATATATATGTATATAACTGATACGTGGTAAGATCATTGGTGGCCTGGAACCCTAAGGGTGTTCAACCTGTGGGATGAAGCTGAAGAGACTATATATATTGTCTGGGCTTGAGCTGACAACACCAGTTGTCTAAGATGATGTAAGTTGTATATCACATTATATATCCATATATATATATATTATTACTATTATTATTATTATTGTTATTATTATTACTATTATCATCATTATTCTTATTATCATTATTATTATTATTATTACTACTATTATTATTACCATTATTATTACCATTATTATTATATCCATATATATATATATATTACAGTTATAACATCATACAACCAATGTATCACTGACTACGTGGATGCCCAGGAGGCCGGTCGAATCATGGAGAAGTTGTGGTCCGCCTCGGGACGCAGGCGGTTGCCCGGTGTTTTTTTTGAGGTTTTTTAACGGGGAATCACCATAGATATGCCCTTTGGACGCTGACATTTGTGCAGTGATCGGTCAGGTTGGATTGCATTGACTGTGGCACGGTATTTACACGCTTTCAGTGGCTTGGCTGCGCTGTGACCGGGGCTGCTGGGTTGGAACCACGCCCCATTTGGAGGTGAGTACTAGGTAGTTCTTAAACCTATCCTGAAACTGGCAGGGGCCTCTCGTTCCGGGTGACACTTGCATACACTTGCAACATCCACACAGATTTTGCCTGCATATTTTGTGCTTCCAAAACACGCATGGGCCCTTGGCATGGGCCATCGATCTGAGGAATGCAGGCCTCTGGCAGGAGGCGCTGGCTTTTCTGGAGGACATGCGCTTGCGGCGCATCGATCCGGATGCCTATGCCTACAACAATGTCGCCTGGCAGCTGGAGGGGGTCAAGGTTGGAGCAGAAAAACATGTCAGAATATTTAGAAGAAGCAAGGTTGGTAGAGGTGAGGTCATGTTGACATGTTGATGTCAAACAGTGATATGAAATACATTCAAATTGGTTTTTTTCCTAATCTTCGAAATTGTTACCCTCTGGTTATGTCTAACATAGCTATTGAAAATGGCCATAGAAATAGTGGTTATTTTCCCATGAAAAATGGTGGATCTTTCCATAGTTATCTTAGTTTACCAGAGGGTATCTATCCTTTTTGTGATATATAGTAATATCAAATACATTCAAATTCCTTTTTCCATGTTTTTCCTATCTTCAACATTGTTAAATAATGACGGTTTCACTGAGGTGATGGCCGCCAGCCGCAAGGTGAACGATTTCTCGGTGGCTCCCATGCTGCTGCAGAGCATGCGACAGGAACAGGCCGGCTCCAACGAGGGCGATGAAAGTCTGATAGTGGAGGAAGTCGGTGATAGTCAACCCTCATAGAATTGGATGATGGGAAAATTTACAGGAAAGCCCTCTGTTTGATGGTAAAAACCATGGTTTCCGGTTAAGATTTTCCCCAACAAACCAATCCAATGAAACCCAGGATTAGTTGATGATATTGATGTATAATGATATATGGTATATAGATATGCAATGATATGCAATATGTAGACTTCGCTTCTGACTCGAGTCAGAAGCGGATTTTGTTTCAACCCCAAACCCCCAAAACCCCCCTCCGTCTTGTCTGTCGGCTGGGCTTCCAGGTGCAGGTGGATGCCTGGTCCTACAGTCAGGCCATTGACGCCAGCAATGCCCTGGCCACCTGGGAGACGTCGCTGGAGTTGCCTGGCCACCGTCCCAGTTATGGATGGTTTACCCGGCCTGGTAAACGGGCTAACATAACTATGGAAAGATCCACCATTTTCAATAGGTAAATCAACATAAATCCACTATTTCTATGGGCAATTTTCAATAGCTACGTTAAATTACCAGAGGGTACTGGGCTCGTATTTGATGGAAAATCCTCGTTAGAAATGGATGATAACTGGTGGTACCCTCCAATGACTTAGGACTTAGGACGCCTCCATTTTGGTGAGACTTGGAAATACCCTCTGGTATATAAACATAGACCTTGAAAATCACCAATTTTTAATGGAAAATAGTCTTCCAACCCCTATCTGCCAGGGTCTATGTTAATTTACCAGAGGGTATGATTTTGTTTTAAAATGAACATCTCGATGAGACACGATCTTTGAAGATGGTGTGAACATGATCAGGGAGTGTTTTCGGAGAACATGGATAAACATGGGACTAACAAAAACCCTCCGAAATGAGGCTTGAAACTGATGTGACAGTGAATGAAAATTGGTCAGCTTGCCCGTTGATTAACGCAATTTGCAGGTGTGTATTCTTTGAGCTTGGGATGTTTTGGCTGACATATTTAGACAGCGCCCAAAAGAATCCAACAAAAGGATGGCAGAGGAAGCGCACATTTGATCATTTCCAGGACTGGACCATGCAATTTTCAAGGGTCAGACAAGTTTGAACCATATCCTAGTTTGCTATAGGAGATGAACCAACCACTTCACTTTGCCGGCATTGAGGTATTTGCGCGAGCTGCAGGCACGATGAAGCTATCAAATCATATCAAATCTATCAATCTGCACATCATCGAATCATCCAATCTTTGCCTCCCATTCATTAGCCCATCCAGGTTCACCTTCACCTTAGCCCCATCCCACCCATTCCGCCCAAGCCATCTCCAGGAAACCCAGGTTGAGGGCAACTCGGTGATTCTGAGCGCTGCCATCACCGCGTGTCAGCTGGGTCAGCAGCCGCAGATGGCGCGGCAGCTGCTGAAGACAGCCCGAAGGCAAGGCATAGGACCCGACGCCCAGGCGTACACTGCGGCCATCACGGCATGTGGCACCGCCAGTGGCTTGATGTTTCAGTCAGGGGAGTATGGTAATTTGATGGTCATTTGCACAGGATTTTGGGTGAGTTTCCGATAGTTTCCGTATATTTCCATCTAAAGTGGAAGATGTGGAAGGATGATCTTCATCGGATTTTTTTGGGGATGGGTTCAAGCCAGCAACCAGTAGGCGGGTGACAACTAGTAAGGTTGAGGGTGGGATACATGCTGAGCTCAAAATTATTGAGGTCCCAAGACATGGCAGCAGTGTACAAAAAAAAAGGTAATGAGGAGAGGGCAACCACCCTATTTTTCCCTGTCACTTGATGGTTGCATGCTGATATATTGCCAGGATTTAAGGGCACTATGATTGCTCTCTGGCTGATTTAAATCTGTGAAGAGAAATTTTGAAATGGGATGGGAATATGTTTTATAAAACTATTGTGATTTCCCCATCCTCGGATGATATGGGATTGGTGACCCTCCCATTGACCAATGCCATTTTTGGTTCCGAGGCCTTTGGGACTCCGCACTGGAGGTGCTGCAGGACGATGAAGTCAGTGGGATTTTGGGGTCGTTTTATCATGTTTGAACCCATCTGAGGGGCGTGCCAACCAAAAACAAGGTTTGAAGCCAACATGGATATATGGGGATGAGTCCAAAAACCATTCAAACCCTACATGCTACATACGATTTTTGTCGATTGGGGGAATGAACATCCAATTGCCAGCTGCTTTGGTGTTCAGCTGCACTCTGACCTGTACCCACAAGGCAGTGGAAACAATGTGAACAGGCAAGTCAGCGACATTACTTTCATTGCCATATTGCTCAAGATTCCCATCCAACAAGGTAATTCCGTAATTCCATTCGGATACACATGCTGAAGGAGAGCTCAGGGATGTCATTATTGGAATGTGCAAGCGCTAGGTTCGCGTGTGCATAGGCATAGATTTGACCCAAGAAATTGATCATCACAACCCCAATCTTTGCTGATCATGGCTGCCCCTTGCTGTCCTCCTGGATCACATGGACCGTTGCCACCTGACGATGTGGAACTGAAAGGTTGGTGAGAACGGAAGGCGGACCTTGACTGTTACTTCACAGGTGAAAAGGGGAAACTCAGCATGATCATCTTGGCATTCTCCGATGTATTCGGGCCGATGTCAGGTAAGCACCGGCGAGTGTGCGACCAAATGGCATCTGCAATCCATGGCAGTTTGATCTGCCTGCCGGATTTGTTCGAAGGGGAACCGCTATGTCCGGATTTTTGCGACTCCAGCCTTCCAAAGTTGAGGCTCTTCCTTTACGTTCCCCTCTTACTCTACCGCATTCGATATCGACACGGCTGGGAGCAGATGCTTCCGAAGATCCAAGGCCTTCTGAACTCCTTCCAATCTGCAGATTCCGATGATTCGGCTGTTCCAATCTCTTGCTTCGACTTCTGTTTCGGTGCATACCTCGCTGTGAAGGGCTCGGCCCTTGGTGCCTTCCGGGCGTCTGTGGGCTTCCACCCTTCCCTGGTGGTGGGTCGCTTGCAATGCTCCCCACATGGCCAAGGGCATGCGGACCTGGCCAGGGAGGTGAAATGTCCCCAGATGATGCTGCCAGCTGGCAATGATGATGCGGCCGTGAAACCCAATGGTGACTGGGTGGTGAGTTAGATACCATGGTCTAATACCCCAAAAGATCCAAAAAGGGCGGATGATCTTCCAGTTGACCCCCCAAAAATGATTAAGCAAATTGTGATGGTCCCAATTGACTACTTTCATTTCTCTCTCTCTCTCTATATCTATATCTATATGGGGATCATTCTAAAACCCTCCTATTCAAATTTAGTTTGCAAAATTGTGAGAATTTTGGGGTAGCTTAAAACCTGCATCGCGCAAGTTTCGTGCAAGGCCGGCCCAAGGTTTTGCACAAGGGAAATTGTAGTAATTATAGGGGTATCTCTCATGTTGTTTCTTTAAAAAAGTTTTCGTAATTTTTTGTGGTTATTCTGCATCTAATTTGTATTTGTAGCATTGGCTGTCTCATGCAGTTCCTGGGCTCAAGTCCCCCTGGTGTTTCGATCTGCAGTTTGATTGAAAAAACATGAAAAAAAACAGACCTGCCAAAAATGAGAATGTTTCAGCCCAAATCCGCGCAAGCTTCGCGCAAGAGCCGCGCAAGCTTCAGGTCCAAGGTTGACCCCGTAGCACATCTTTCCTCCGTTCCAGCCCTGCGCCTTCTGGGTTCAAGCAACGAGATCATGCCAGAACCCAGGATGAGTGTCCAAGTCGGTTTAGGCTGCGGAAACAGCCGGATGTACAATGTATAAACAGGCCGGAGGAAGAGAAACACTCTCATAAGAATATATTTACCGTATATGACCATTTGCCAAAAATAGTTGACAGAAGTTTCGTACTAGTTGTTGATAATTAGCGTGGACCTAGTTGTTCTTCCTCTTCGCTATGAGGATTATGAGGCGGCACGCAACTAAATTCACCAATTCTGCAAGGCAGCGCTAGCAAACCCGCTAGGTTTCCGCTAGTTTTTTTCCGCGCCCATGTTCAAGTTTTTTTTTTGTGTGTTCCTGTCTGCTTGTTATTTCAACATGAAGAAAAGTCAAGATGTAACACTTAGCTCCTTAAACCTAAGGATGTCTTAGTGAATTTCTGTGCTACTCAACAATGTTCCTATATTTTTGAGGTTGCGGCTCAACTTTGCGAATTTGTACGTAATTTTACCCGCTAGATTCCGGCTAGCAACGCGCTGGCAAAAGTTTAAAAACGGCTTTGGTTGACCAGCGACCCAGTCGCCACCAGAGAACTTGTAGTTTATCCTGTCTGTTTGACAAAGCAACAGTGACAGCATGTGACAGCAAAGGCAACGACCAGCTCAGCAGATATTCCAGTTCCACCACTAACAACTAGCAGCCCAGCAGCGGCACCCACTTCATATAGACGCGCGTTAGCATTTACTGCAGGTTTTAGCTATGGCTTCAAGCATAAAGATAAAATGCAGGGTTTCCGACTATTTAGGTCAGTCATGGTTTTAAAGGCACAATAAGAAGCGGCACGCAAGGAAGTACGATTTATCAACAAAACCAGGAAAAAACATTTTGGCAAACCGTCATATATATATATATATATATCATACGTACGTACGCATATCATACAGATATAGATACATTCTCATTTTTTCTCTCTCTCTCTCTCTATCTATATCTAGAATCTTTACATAGATATAACTTACAATATACGTAAACACACACTGTTGATTTTTGGAAGTGAACTGCAATGACGATGTGGTTGTACATGCCTGGTAGAATCCTGAGTCCATCATCCTTGATAAACAGGTGAAACCAGGTCCAAATCATTAATCGGCAA
>Ga0126342_10005567_pt1:0-10000 | contig 22036 bp, 13 predicted proteins | sample Cyp1metagenome_FD_92528 | JGI IMG/M metagenome (GOLD analysis project Ga0126342, IMG submission 92528) | Coral microbial communities from Lord Howe Island, Old Settlement Bay, Australia - Cyphastrea 1 metagenome | ecosystem: Host-associated > Invertebrates > Cnidaria > Coral ...
TGAAGGGTTGGGGTGGGGTGGGGCATGTTAACGTTCCTTGTACGTTGCACACATGTTGGATGCTACGTTACTGAAGGGTTGGGTGACGATGTGATGATGATGGTGATGACGATGATGATGAAGATGAAGATGAAGATGAAGAAGATGATGATGATGATGAAGATGGTGATGAAGATGATGATGATGATGAAGATGGTGATGATGATGAAGATGAAGATGATGATGATGATGATGATGATGATGTTCATTATCATGATGAAAACAAGTAGTTTTCTGAAACGACGATGATGCATTTTCACATGCCGGATGTGCAAAATCATTGTTTCGCTATAGCGGCGTGCTTATTTTCTATTCACATCATGAGCATTTTTACCACGGCCGCGAAATGGTCGTTAACCGGGTAGTTACCCTAACTCCCCATGAAAAATACCACATCTTCAGACACGCTGGCCATCTTGTCTTGCTGGGTGCCTTTGATCGCTGACCATGGCCATCATGGACTCTCTTGGCCCAAACGAGCTGTTATCGCAACGAAAACACGCCGCGGGTACAAGGAGGCGTGGCTCGGGTATCACCAAAGAACAGTGTCGAACGAAGTTTTGGCAATTCAACTTGGATTTGAAGGTCGACAAAAAAAACACCTGCGATTCCAAGCCCGTGGGGAGGTTACAAAAGTTGTATTTTGAAATACTGGTTGGTGGTTTGGAACCATGGAATTTTATTTTTCCATTCAGTTGGGAATGTCATCTTTCCAACTGACGTTCACTCATATTTTTCAGAGGGGTAGGTCAACCACCAGCCAGATATATATTAACCATAAACATTCATAAAGCACATTGTTAAACTAATATTTGTTCAACCATTCAACCATTGACTTTCATATTTTTCAAGATGGTTAAAAACACCAACCAATTTAATATATATATATATATATATATTTATATGTATATATATATATTTGGCATATGTTGGAAGGGGATTCTAACATGGGAATCTTCCGAAGGACACCTCTCCAGGCCTCAACGTATTTTTTTGTCGAAGCTGCCTCTTTTTTTCACCGCTCAGGAAATCCGAACGGTAAGACAATCGCATCCCCCCGATATTAATCACCCACAGTGATGACCATGGCTATTAGTTATAACCGGTTATTTCACTGGGATTATACATTCTATAAATGGGGTTTTGTTAGCGTAGTTATAACTGGTATTTCTGGCCATACGTGCAATTGATCCCAATAAGGTCCCTTATTTTTTTCTGGTCCCGATGGATGTTAGCATTCTGGTTTCCCCGAGACCATGATTTATCCCCATCATCCCCAATGAAGTTCATCCTCAAAATGCTGATGCGGCTGATGCTAACTGTGATCCCCATTCATACATATTCATACTAAGCACTCAATAGATACCACCCGGTAATCAACCGTGGCAATGGGAAATTCTCATAGATGATTTTCTCATGAACACCTCCATTGGTATTTTCAATTGCCACGTTTGATGACCGGGGGGTATGTGATTTTATCCCCTCCATGATTTCTGGAACAGAATTGACAAATCTTCTTGCTGAACCACTTGCAGGTCCAGTTGCTGCCATCTATGTTCAGAAAAGAGAGACGTATCCATTATATCCATCCAGGAATTTATGAATTGTTGATATATATATATATATATTTGTGACATCCCAATTTAGCAGATGTATTTCATGGTTAAGCCAGTTCTATAAGTCTAATGTTTTCCCATGTTTTCCCATGTTTTCCTGGTGAAATCGCTGCGGTGAAAAATGCTTTCAGCAGCTGAGGTGTGCCACCATGAAGGCGCGATCGCCGCCGAGCAGTGGCGGCAGATGTTTTCTTTTCTTCGATGAGATGACGTCTTTGTTTGATGATTGCCCTCTGGTAAATAGATGAATAGTGGTTAATAGTGGTTAGTGGTTAATAAGGGATCCTTTATGGGATACCCTCCGGTAAACGTTTACATAACTATGGAAAACCCACCCATTTTTAATGGGAAAATCCACTATTTCTATGGTCATTTTCAATAGCGAACTGTTAAATTACCGGAGGGTGCATCAAACACCTGTTGTTTCAACCATAGTTGGGATCATATTTGCAGAACTGGTTTCAGGGAAAATTTGGGGGAGGCAACCGCAAACCATGTGAACAGTCAAAAATCCATGGTTCGCTGCAGATGTTCCTTTCATCCAATCCAATGACAAATATATAGAACATGGTGCCCCCCCCAGTTGTCTTTTATAATTGCTTTATAAAATACCCACTAACTAGTTCAATATCTACCATAAACCTCATCAAATTCACCTACAAGGTAGGGCCCTCCACTCATAAGTTAGTTTATAAACCCCACTATATAACTTCTTTATGTATCTATAAATATATTACATATGTATAATATAACATAAACCATCACAAACGATAGTTCGTGGAATGATAAGCCAACTTAGCTATTTTGGGGGCTCCACCTTGGCAACCAACTTAGCGACCAACTTAGGTCCCGGCACGCTGTCACGCGTCGCCGCAGGTGGACACGTCCAGCAAAACTAAGAAGTCCGAGGCTACTGGATTTACAGTTATGGAACCGAAATACCAGTTATAAGTGACTTTAACTCTGGTTGGTGGTTTGGAACATGTTTTATTTTTCCATATATTGGGAATGTCATCGTCCCAACTGACGAACTCATATGTTTCAGAGGGGTAGGTATACCACCAACCAGAACTCCATTTTATGGAAAGTATAATCCCATTGAAATAAGAAGTTATAACCACTTATATTCATTTATAATTGGTAAACGGCCATAACTGTAGGGCTCTCCTGAAGAACATGATCCACAAAAAGGGGTACGAGTTGGGGAGTTAGCGATATAGATATTTGAGTAGCAAAATGGTGATAGAACGAGGTCAAATGGCATTTAATGGGAATTTGGTGGGATTGAATTTGTCTCATGGCCAATATATTGTCATTGTAGTGAAGTGACTGTCATTTTGTTTCCATTCCAAACAGCAATTTACAAGTGTGTCTAACCAGAATTGTATGTTGCACCGTAAAGAGGTATTTACAAAGTGGGCCACCCTATAGTTATAAGTTGGTTTGCAAAGCCCACTAACTACTACTGGTTGGTGGTTTGGAACATGGATTTTATTTTTCCATTCAGTTGGGAATGTCATCATCCCAACTGACGAACTCATATTTTTCAGAGGGGTAGGCGCAACCACCAACCAGACTGTTATATATCCTATAAAGCCTGGTCCGCCAAGTTATGTTCACCAACTTAGCTATCGAACGGGACCCCACCTTGTATGACTGGAATGGAACTGGATAGGAGACTATGAACAAGGGCAAGTTGGGACCCCTAAATGATAGCCAAATGGGTAAACATCAGTGGATGTTTATGGTTAAGTTGATCCACATGGGCTTAAAAAAACAACAAGATGCAGCCCACGAACCCGAATGCTCACACGTATGTTAATGGTACAAGACGTCTAAGCGCGAAGTGTAAAGTGCCGACTGTGGAGTGTAAAATGTCAAATGTAGAGTGTAAAGTGTACAGTGTGGAGTGTGAAGTGTAGCATGTGGAGTATTAGGTGCCAAGTCGAAAGTGTGAGTCGTAGAGTGTGGACTGCAAAGTGTCAACTGCAAAGCGCGGAGTGTAAAGTGTGGAGTGTCAAGTGTAAAGTGTGGAGTGTGGAGTGTAAAGTGCAGAGTGTGGAGTGTACAGTGTAGAGTGTGAAGTGTAGAGTGTAAAGTGTAAAGTGTTCAGTGTGGAGTGCAAAGTGTAGAGTGTGGAGTGTAAAGTGTGGAATGTAAAGTGTGGAGTGTGAAGTGTAAAGTGTGGAGTGTGGAGTGTAAAATGCAGAGTGTGGAGTGTACAGTGTAGAGTGTGGAGTGTGAAGTGTAGAGTGTAAAGTGTAAAGTGTTCAGTGTGGAGTGCAAAGTGTAGAGTGTGGAGTGTAAAGTGTGGAATGTAAAGTGTGGAGTGTGAAGTGTAAAGGGTGGAGTTTGGAGTGTAGAGTGCGGAGTGTGGAGTGTAGAGCACGCAATGCGACACGTCTGAAGTGCTGCGCCTGCCACGCAAAATGAAGAGGTCTCCAAAGTTGTTGGCCAGCCATGAAGACTGCAACTCATCTTGTGAATGACAACCTGCTTGGAAACCTTCTACAAGGAAAGGTTTTGCAGCTTCCCCCATAGACACGGCGAGGACACAGGAAAACCAAAGACTCGACACTCAAGACGAGACACGTTGCAGCATCAAAACGCGCATTTCGTGCTAGACTTCCGCCAATTTTCAGACTTTGTAGCTTCAAAATCGACGTTTTCCTACGAGTTTTCTTATCAACCTCCAAATTTGCTACCGCAAAATCGACGTATCGTGCGAGGCTTCTGTGAATTTTCATCACATCTCACAAAATGCCACGCTTGAAACGGGAACCCTTGGGGAAAAAACGGCCTTTTTTTCTTTCCCTTGGCAGCGTGGTATACAACCATCAGGTGGGATCCAACTCCACCAACAACCGCATTGTTTTTCGGCGAGTCTTTACCGTGTTGGGGTGGGGTTTCGGGAGTGGCTGAATAGCCACAATGTATTTGACGGATGTGTTTCCTTAATCTCAAAGACTGCCATCATTCGTCGGGTCCCAGGTATATATATATATATGTTTTTGGTGACACGTATTTCTACAACCGCCGCGTAGGCGTTGAGATTTTTGTTGTCACCGCACATGGATAGTATAGGTGGGGTGGGGTGGGGTGGGCTAATAACGTCCATGTACGCTTGCGGAACTACGTCATGCTACGTTGATGTAACGTTCTTGCACGCTTGCACATCTACGCCGTGCTACGTTGATGTAACGAGCTTGCAGTCATTGCACGCTTGCACATCTACGCAGTGCTACGAAATTCGTGAAAGTGGCCTCTTGAAACAATTAAAAAAAGTGGAGCTATTGTTTACTCAGATGGATGGATGTCAAAGTTGGAAGACGGTCGCCAGAGAACACCGCAAGCAACAGTTGGTTGTGAAGTCGGTGGTCCACATGCGTAGTGAATGGACTCGGAAGGTGCGAGTGCGACGAAAGACGAAAGTTGCAGGAACCCAACAGATTGATCGTTGTTGGAACCACCTCCAATTTTTTTGCCCCAGTCAGATGAAGAACCGCACTGGCCCAACCATCAATGCTAGATTCTGGGATAGAATCTATCAGTGGATCTATCGCCACAACTGTCTAAATGAGACATGACGACCACATGCGAGATGAAAAAAAAAGGCTCTTGAAACTTTTCGCCGTCTGATGTAGAAATTGGTCATTGAAAAAATGACAAAACGTGAGGCGTTTTGGGACATGGATGTCAAAAACACACGGTTGTGTAAATCCGTGTTACCATGTTTTTGTTCTGGGAATGTGTAGTAACTTGATTTGGGCAGTTGATCCAAAAAGTGTACCCTCCGGTAAACTAACCAACAGTTAAGTTAAGCTTGGTAAATCAACGAACTAAATGTTTTTAAGTACATAGCAAACTGTTAAATTACCCGATGGTATTCTTGGTTTCTATGTTCTATGACATTGATTTGACTGAAACTAGATAGACCCAGAAATAGCCATCAAATAATGGAATGGAGAATGATGATTTCTATGATTAACGGTGCTTGTTTACCTGAACGTTATGGGACACAACCTTAGATTGAAATCAGTTGGCAATGCAGCTTTGAGCCTTAAACCTTGACAAGTTGTTTAGAGGAGCAGGCCAAAAGTTTTAGGCTATCTACCAGAAATATCCGTAAACAATGAGGAATTTCATGTGGTATGAACGGCACATGTTTAATTTCAAATTGAAAATTTGTTTTCATATAAGCAACGGTTTTTATGGGCTACCTATTTTCGGACGAACCCTGATGGCGAATTGTTGACCAAAGTAGTTGTAGCATCCCATCGTAGTCCGGGGTGGCTTTGACTTTTGGGAGAACTTGGTTGATCCATCCAACAAAATACAATACTTGATTTGCGATGGCTGAAATTTGTAATTAACCAGTAATTTACCAGGCTTTATGGTAGAATATCAATGACAATTTCAGGACATAAAAACAAAGATAATTATTGTACCATATAGGGCCACACATATTTGTACATATATATATATATATGTATATATATATGTATATAATGTATATATATATATATATGTATATAATGTATATATATATATGTATATATATGTGTGTGTGTGGCCATATTCCCTACCATATCCCTTCCATACGCCTCAAACATGGTAGATATATGTATCATCCATATCTCAGCCAAAAAAAAACGCACCTCCTTCCCAACTGTTTTTTCCGCTATGTGGCGCCATCTCTGGCGTTTCCTGGTTATTGCGGCCTGCGTTGCGGAAGACTATGCGCTGCATGAGTCGCTCGGTGAGCAGCTGCGATCTGCACCTCTTGGTTGATACTTTTGGTGGCAGTTTTAGCCCAGATACCAGTTACAAGTACGTATAGTGCCATAAAAATGGAATGAATAATCCCATGGAAATAACCAGTTATAACTAATAACCACGGCCATAACTGTAGGCAGCTCAATGCTGTTTCAATGTGTTTTAATCATCAAAACATGAGGATATGTTTGTGACTATTTCTGTATATACTCAACTAATACTAAAATGAGCCACCAAATATTATCACATGATATTTCTAAATACAAACATATTCATTGCAATCTTTTTGGTGAACTACATGGCAGAGCAGATGACTGAAACATCTCATCCCCATAACATACCCATTTTAATTGTCGTTGATGGTTGTTGTATACCACCATGTTTTTATAATTGATTGGGTTACACCCCTAGTTTCTATGATGTTTGAAATCATCATTTTCTCTTGGGTGGTACCGTCTGGTAGACTAACGTACCATAGCTGCAGAAACTTCGCCACTTATAGATTTACCTCTTCAAAACGGTGGTTTTCCATAGTTATGTTTGTTTACTGAGGGTATCCCATAAAGGATCCCTTATTAACCATTATTCACCACTATTAACCACTATAATTCCAGGGTACCCCCTGGACTTTTCCCCCCACCAAAAAGAAAAAACGATTTGGCTTCGGACTTGAGGTGCCACGATGTAGCGCCCCAGCGCAACTCCATCTGCGTCATGGTACAGTTTGGATGCTCGGTATGGTTACTGAGCTGCCCAAGTTTGGGGTAACCAGCAGGTGTTGCTGCGGGATAAACTTATTTGGGATTCATATATATATATATATATATCTTATTTGGGTAATTGGGTAGGTTAGAATATAGATTGTTTCTATAATTTGATGTAATTATATATGAGGTTATACTATGGATAATTGAGTGGTATATGGTCATGAATGGTTTGTGAATGGTAGGTAAACAATGGAAATCTGATTGTGACTCAGTATGATAATCGTATAGATGATAAACCGATTGATGGGTATATGGTGATACTATGAGCCACATAAGAATTAGCAAAAAATGGGGATCATCAGCCTGAAATTGGAGCCCATTTTGTCAGAGTCAAGGGGGATTTAAAAAGTGAGCAGCAATTGGATTTGAATAGCTGCAGGAAATGTGAACCTTGATCCTCAGTTGAGCCATAAGAATTGGTAGCAGAACGACAGAGAACGACAATCAATGTTGGGAAACAACTTTTTTCTTGGTAAACTGATCGTTTAGTGTCATGAAAGACATTCAGCAGTGGCAATTGGAAAATACATGAAAATACTAGTACTATATACATACTGTTCATACTGTGATCGCACATATAATATATATATATATATTATATACAAATAATATCAGTCATTCTGGGAGTGTTCGGAGATGTGGCACGTGCAAACTGTGAGTTGTCCTCGGCTGAAAAAAACGGTTTCCCTGGCAAACGCGCCTCGCTGGCAAACACTTTTCTCCAACTCCAAAATGGGGATTCAACTTGTTAAGTTGGTAAGCATTACTGACATATCAACTAGTTATAAGCCGGTTGTATCAATGGGAGATCTCCAGGATCCAACACATGGAGGTACGTTAGTACCATAGTTTAGGCCATATTTTGTGGTGATATTCCCGTACATAGGCCTCAAAGATAGGCCTTATATATGGAATCGGTACTCCAATCGTTTTCGGTTCCTGGCCAGCATGGCCATTGATTGTAAGTGTTTTTGTGCACCACATTGTACCAGTCAGTGAAGTCACGGGGGTCACGTTTTTGAAATTTGCTGCGCTCACTTTAGGGTATGAAAATTCTATCGGTAAAACGTCTCACATTCGTGATTTAACATATACCAGACATATATTTGAGGTGTATTAGACGCATGTCTTACATTAGTATGTGAACAAAAAATAACCAAAGCATCTAATTACCCGTTTGATCGCTGACATGCATGTTGAGCATAGGTCCCTGAGGTGGATTCTGAAAATGGAAAATGAACCAACAACATAGTTCTCCTGTAGATATCCATATTTATCCCATGATTCCATCAAATATGGAACCATACTAATCCTAAACATTCCTAGGCAATCACATAGACAATATCACCACAATTATGGGATAATGATTTTCTGTTGTGCAATCTGCGCAATCATTCGGTGGAGCCCTCAGGGCATTGGATCAACTTAACTTGTTTCGTTCAACCTGGTAATGCCTAACATGAGGAAGGTGTTTAAATGGGATTTAACTGAGTAAACCTTGGAATTTAGGGGATTTTTCAGGAATTAACAAATGGACAAGCGGTGGTTTAAAACCAACCTCAATCCAATAATCCAAGCGTTTGCAAACTGGTCCCCTCGGGGATGATGCGTATACAATGTGGGGCCGCTACGTTGGTTAATAAATAACTCCACTTAATCATCCAATATCTATGGTTTGTTGTTAGATATATCTATAGCTACCATGGTTTATAAACCAACAAACATCACTGGGGGGGGGCACCACCTTGCAGGGATGAGCTTTTGCAGGGATGAACTTAGCTGGAACCAACTTAGCTATCGTTGGGGGGACCCCGAAAAAACCCTCTCTGAGTACTCCATTGATTACTCCACCATATCCGATAGAGCAACCATCAGCACCCCCTCAAAAAAAAGAGGTGCCGATGACATTTCTGCTGAAATCCCTAAATCGCTGATGAATCGATGAAATCCCCTTGCTTGGTGATTAATAGCATGTTCATTTCTTTAGTTCTATAAATCCCTATGTTTCATTCTTTAATCCTCATGTTTTGAGTGTTCAATCTCAACTTTCGATGATCAAATCCACATTTTGATGTGCAAAATCATGGGTAAAATCAGCACTTTTGCACCTCTTTCATGGCCCACCACCAGCCCCTGTTTCGCTGAGGAAACACTTCGGGCAGCTCCGGCATCGCCAGTATCGCCTGCATGGCGGAAGAACACCAGGAGAACCGCGCAGCGGCGCCCCCGTGGCTGTCCATGACGTCGTTGTCGGCCGTGAATTGTGACAAGTCAAAATCCTGCAGATGCTGGGACCGTGGCGGGATGATGTTTTTTGGGTGGATTTTTGTTCGGATTTTCATGACGGTTCATGGCATTGAACATGTGTTAAAACAAACTTAAACTTAAACTATGAGATTTCACCAAGAGAAATGGAGATTATAGCAGGGTTATAGATCAATGTGTTATATTTGTAATCTATACCGAACTATAGATATAGATTGAAGTATATTGGGGATATATCGGGGAATACCCAGGGCTTATTGGGGCGGCCACATTGCAGTGATACTCCTTGGACGCTGAAGATGGCCATCATGTCAAACAACTTCAAGGCATGAATTAAGACTGTTGGAACACCCATTGATGTCTCCGGAAAAGAAAAAAAACATCTTCACCCAATGAATTTAGCCTGTGGACTTGTTTCAGATGGAAGCCTAACAAGACTATGTTTAGGAGGCAGGAACATCAATCTTCAAGACCAATTCATGGGTCAATGGACGAATGAGTGAATATGTTAGCCAAGAAACAATGGAATTTGTGCAA
>Ga0126342_10005567_pt1:15000-22036 | contig 22036 bp, 13 predicted proteins | sample Cyp1metagenome_FD_92528 | JGI IMG/M metagenome (GOLD analysis project Ga0126342, IMG submission 92528) | Coral microbial communities from Lord Howe Island, Old Settlement Bay, Australia - Cyphastrea 1 metagenome | ecosystem: Host-associated > Invertebrates > Cnidaria > Coral ...
TGAACAGCCAATGTGATCCGTTCTCCCGTTCATATTGAACAACCCCCAACCGAAACCGTGCGCAGACAATAACGACACGACACCGAAGGGTATACTAATTTTTAGTGGGTGGTGGTTTGGAACATTTTTTATTTTTCCATATATTGGGAATAATCATCCCAAGTGACTTTCATGTTTTTCAGAGGGGTTGAAACCACCAACCAGTAATATTTACCATAGGCATTCATAAATCACATATAACCTGTAAGCAAATAGACCGTTGCCAGGGGGGTTCCACCCTGTTCCAGCCCGGGTCCGTCCTGAACTGCCGGGTTGGCGAAAAGAGATGAGATTCGACCGAAGCCCATGCATGGCAATCTGAAATGGGAAAACTAGGGGAAAATCAATGAACATCTGGGAAGCATATGGAAACATATAGGAAAATCGTGAAGCTGGTTGGTGGTTTGGAACATGAATTTTATTTTTCCATTCAGTTGGGAATAATCATCCCAACTGACTAATACTTTTCAGAGGGCTTGAAACCACCAACCAGGGAGGATTCATAGTGGAATTAAGAGTCTAAAATCCCATGATAATGGTGATTAATGGTGACGAATAGTGGTTAATGATCAATGGTGGTCAATAGTGCCTAATTGTGATTATACACCAACAGATTTACAGTTATGGCCATGGCTATTAGTTACAACTGGTATGGGATTAGAACACATATACATGGGGTTATAAGATGTTATAAGTACTTATAACTGGTATTTCGGGCCATAGCTGCATGATGATGCACCAACACATTTACCATGGGATTTGCTGAGTCAATTCGATAAATTTGCATTTATTTCCCCAATCGGAAATCCACTGGGGAAGCGATGTGATGGGAATGTGTTTTTAATTTTTATTTTTTTGGAGTCTCCCAAGATGAGAAAATTCATGGAACAATCCAAACTTCAACGATTTGCCAGTGTACAGACGAAGTGCCGAAGTGCTGTGGCTATGAAATTTGACCCAGAGGCCATTTAAAGTTGTTCTCATTTTGGGACTAGACATTGATTCCAGTACGCGTCAAATCAAGGATCGCAGTATCGATTTACTATCCTGTAATGCAAGGTTGTGCCTTCCAGTCCTAAGTTTGAACATAAACTCTGTGTAATTATATATGGCAGTGTGTCAAAACCTTGTACCCCTGGTGAACATCAAAATAGCTGGTAAATGGATGTTCATCCCCCTAAAAATGGTATTAATAGGTATTGATCCATAGCAATATATATAATCATTTATATATATATATATGCAGTATGTGGATACTTTGACCATCTTTTACCCGTTAATTTCTACCATGGTAACCATCACAGTTGTTGACCTGTTTTTTTTTGTTTTGCCAAGTGGCTATGGATCAATACCTATACATACCATTTTTAGGGGGATGAACATCCATTTACCAGCTATTTTGATGTTCACCAGGGGGATAGGGTTTTGACCCATCCCCAAATGCACGATCTAAGGTTTTAATCTTCCTCTTGATCTTCTTTGGTTCAGAATTCTTTACGATTCGTCCGTCTTTGAGACGCAGATTTGGTGATGGTTGTGACGAGGGCTGAGATTTGCACGTGTCGTTGTTGTTTGGAAGACCAATCAATACAAGGTAGGGACCCCTAGATAGCTAAGTTGATGAAGATAACTCCACTAGCCATGGGATATTATAGTAGATATAACTACGTATAGTTACTGGGGGTTCATAGGCACACAAACAGTTTCGGTTTGGGGACCCACCTTGGGACATGCTGGTCAACCAAGCTGGGCATGAGAGTATCATCACCACCCTTTGGGGTTTCCTGAAATGGGGATATCCCAAAATGGATGGTTTAGAATAGAAAATACAGGGACTACCACTATTTAAGGAAACCTCCACATGTATATACATGTATATTATATTGAAACAAACAATGGGCAAGAATTCAAGCAGCTCATTGTCATGTGATACATGCTGTGTGTGTGTCACGGGCCGTCACAGGGCGGCAATTTTTTTGGCTCGGCTCAAGTACCATAGTCATCAGTGAGCTACTGAGAGACCCGACCACATGGAGAATGACAATTTTGTGATGGGTAACTTGGGTAACTAATTCATTGATAAATGTTTCATTTGCCATAGCTATACCCACAGGATCCATGTATGTTATATATGCTAACATGTGGGGTATATTGATTCATTGATGGTAAATGTTACCATATATAGCATACATGGATCCTATGGGATATGTTAAATGACCAGAAGGTACTGTTTTTGGCTTTCTGTTGGTTTGACAGGACTAAACCATGTTCTTCAACCTTCCACTTCTGCCGAGGTCAAATGGTACTCCGTTTCAACTGCCAGCCCAGAGTCGTTGCTCAGCAAAAATGTGAAGGTTTCCTAGGTGTCATGGGGTAGCCCAAAATCATCCAAGTCCTTACAGTTTGGCCCTTTACCAACTATAAATGGATAAATGGTTATAGATGGTTATAGATATGGGATTATACATTCTTTAAATGGGGTGACTTAGTGACTTATAAATGGTAAAGGGCCATAACTGTAGATCATCAATGAGTATTGAAACCCATGGTTGTGGGGATCCCCCATTTTGAAATACCTCTATTTTAATGTGTCCATGGAATTTCTAGGGACCCCCTGGGTTGATAGGACCCCGCATTCCCATAATCTTCCCAGACGGAATGGGGGTCCCATCATTGGGGGTCCCTTGAAAATCCATTATATAAATTTAATGTTGTGCAAATGATGCTTTCTTTTTGACCAACATGAAAGTGATCAACATGATCAAGGACATGTGATCCTGCAAGTATGTTTCCTACCAGAGATGCATGGCATACTTAAAAAGGTTGCCACATTATTCTTGCTTGTTCAAGTATCTTGTTGTGAGGTGCATGAGCACCCTCCTTTCGTCCGTTTGGCATTGGGGGCACAAAAGGGATGGGGCCCCAAAGATAGCGTTCAGTTGAGATATAAGTGGCTAGTAGATATAACTTTATAGTTAATGGGATTCATAGACCAACTTATAGCTGGGGGGGACCATCCTGTACCAGTCGTGGACGTTTTTCACATGTGTTTTTCTCAGGTTTGGTTTTAGCTTCCGTCTTGGCCTCCACTGATACTGTTGCAGCTTGGTCGAGATAGAACAGTTCCAGTCTTGTGGCAACCCGTCATAAAGCTAGCATGACGGCGATGGTAAACATAGCACCCTTAAAAAACGATGTTTTTTTGGGGTTTAAATTTAAGACGGTTTAAGTGTATAAAATTGGGTTTACGACGGTGACATCCAGCTTCTTCACCCTCCATGGGAACAACCTGTGGATGTGGCGTTCTGGTGCGGGTCACCGTTGCAATCCAACATGGCTAAAATCTGCATCGCAGGTAGGGGGTTAGTGACTAAAGAGTAATCCCTACCCTATTTTTTTGTGGCGTATGAACCGCTAACTTATTAAGTAGAGATATAATGAGATAACCATAGATAACATTAGATAACCATTGTTAAAGAGTTATATCCCAACTTATGAGGTTGTGGCTTGGGGGTTCTACATGTGATACCCTCCAAAAAACCAGGGTATTTCTCATGGTCGACTAAGGCGCCAATGGCATTCATCACTGCCTCAGATTTCCCACAGCTGTACGCAGTCGTCTTTGGTGAAGGCGTTCTGAATGACGCGGCTCGATGCAGTTGCAGCCCAGGGCAGGTATTTCTATGGTACTTCTATGGGACCATCAGAAACCATAACTGGTATATGTTTCGGGCCACAACTGAAGCTTGAACCGCGGGAAAACACCCACCAGTTAGTGACTTTTGTGGGTTGCAATCGCATAAAACAGAACTATAGCTGGACTAGCCCAACTTCCTCTACTTCTTAAGGGGCTGTAATCCACGAAACGATGAAGCACCATGCTACGCCTACGCCTACGCTTTATGTGCCGCCGTCGATTGAAAGTGGCTGGTCATCCCAGTGGGAAAACGTTTACAGTTTGCGAACTTGAAAATGACCATAGAAATAGTGGATTTACCCATTAGAAATAGTGATTTTCCATAGTTATGTAAACGTTTACCAGAGGGTAACACAAACATCACTGGGTCATTTTACGCAACTAGCTAAATTAATTAAGAATACATATGGAAGATACGGTGGAGCTACAGCACGAACATAGGGGATCAAGACACAACGTTGGTGCCCCCTAAGTTGCTTTATAACTAGTTGAACGGTTTATAGCAGAAATATCAAGCTAGTCAACTGGTTATCCTAGTTATAAAATGTGGTTCTTTTCCATAGTCCAATAAACCATGTTTTTTTGATAGTTATAATATGTTATAATAGACCTATCTAAGTTGATTTATAACTAGTTAAAGGCGTTTATAAACCACCCAGAAGCCCTCGTTTTTGGGCCCCTCCTTTTAGGACGATCATTTCCACAGGTGGTTTCCATTTTGCTGAGTACCTCCGTGGAAGATGCAACGACCTTGCCACCCATGCGCCCTGGAATGCTCTGGACCTGCAGACGTGGTTTTTCGCTATGTAACGGTGTCAGACCAGCTGGGCAAATCCCCTAGAAATGGATAGAAATGGAGGAATGAAATGGAATGGATAGGTTTATAAAGAGAAGATCAGTGATTTCAAATGGTTGATTTTCCCTCTAGAAAAGTAGGATAATGTAGATTTTAATATGTTTTAATGGGACATAGTGCTATAAAATTGTGTTTTTGTTTGGGGGGAAAGGGATCTGACCGTTGGACTGTGCCCTAGCTTCTGTTGGCCCTGGCTCCGCTGAAGGTGGCAACTGCTAGGTCGACTTTTGGTGGTTTTCAGCTGCTCCTCTGCCATGGGAATCTCGGTAGATTGCCGTACACTGAGACTGTTGGAGTTTTTGAAGTTTTTGTTTGATTCCCTATGGATCCAAACACTGTCTGAGAAGGTACTTAAGCCTCCAAATTGTCAATTGTAGTAAATTATATTCCAAACACTTCCTAAGAAGGTACTTGGATCCATAGGGATTATCTTCCAGATTGAATTATTCACTCTTCATGTTTGATCTTGGAATGTAAGATTTCAAAGGCCGGACACTTTTCCGCGTCACTTTTTAAAACGCTCTGTTTCTGTCAGCGCCTTTTTCCGTCAGGAATTGCCTTCGGTTTATCCATCTCCCTGCTCTTCAAGCGTGCGGCCCGTCGTAAACATGCCCCATTCCATGGCCAATGATTGGAATCCCAGCCAGGTCTAGCCATGGTGTCGTTGGTGGATCCCTGGGGGACTCGCATGGATTTTTTTTCGATCGCCACGGGCATTGGGAGACTCCCTGAGACCTTGAGAATGAGATCAACTAGTAATTCTTCAATGAGAATGCGACCAGCAAAAAAAAAAACGATTCTGAGTAAACTTCAAACACTCTGTGGATCCAGCTTTTGAGGAAGGATATGGGGTATGATGCAGGTGGCCTTTTAGTACATTCTCAGGAATTAACCATAATTAACCTGGATCATCCTGGAACCATAGGCTATGCCATAGGCTCAGCTATGCTCAGCTGCTCACAGGCCAAAGTTTTGCACAAAGAAGTCTTGAAGCCTGTCGTGCTCCTATTGGGTTGCGACTATGCTTGCTACTCGACCTGGCCCTCAGCGTGACAACAGTGAAGCTGGCTCACCTTCAATTTTCTTGGCTATCATGGCATTATTGATATTGGACAATATTGGTTAATATACATAAAATAAATATTATATTGGATTGATATTGGATTATATTTCTATATATATATATCATTAGTATTATATTGGATGATATTGGTGACATGAAAAGAGTTAAATAACTCGTGTGCATATCCTAATGTTGTGTCAGCTGGGCATCCATCTTACAGTTCGGGCCCATTGATTGCATCGTTGAGGCTACATCCTGACTCTGCTCATGGTGAAAAGCATGGTTTCCTGTAGATTTTCCGATTTACCGATGGATTTTCCCATAGATTTTCCCATGAACTGATGTTTCCTATAGATTTTCCTATAGATTTTCCCATTTCCTGTAGATTTTCCTATAGATTTTCCCATTGGTTTTCCTATGAACTGAGGCTACATCCTGACTGAAGTCTGTGAGTTTTCCTCCATCTTCGCCCTTTTCGTCTCCTCAGTGCTCAGTGGACACTACGCCATGCACGGGATGTCCCTGGAAGCACAGAGCTTCGCCAGTGAGCCTTGGCTTCGTAGCATCAAAATGATGGGTAAATGGTCATGATACATACAATGTGAGGCCCCCAAGATATAAGTTGGTTTATAAGGCCCAGTAACTATAGTTATAAAATTATAAATACCATACACCATAGTTATTGGAGTTATAAACCAACTTAGCTATCTTGGGGGCCTCGCATTGTATGATTGATACAATTATAGTATATAGCCCATATGCTCCATGTATGGTATATTTACCTACACTTAGGTGATTTTGTTCGGGTAAATGTTGGTAAATATTCCAGCACCATGGAGCATATGGGTCGTACATATGTAATAATTATATTATATGTATTAGTATGTACCTACATCTTCCCCAGTGTGCATAATTTCTGCCTTTTGAGGGTGTTCTTCCTTTTGTGGTTAAAAGGAGGCTTTACCCGACCACGGGCGACTTTTGCGATTTAAAGTAATTAGGGCCACCTTTTTGATGGTGGCAGAAGTCTCTCCATGTATCTCAATGTTTTCTAGGCTAAATTTGCCAATCCAAAGATAATAAGGTAATCTTTTCACCAAATTCCCTCAGATCTATGGGTGAAACTGGGTTTACTTGTTTGAAAATCTTTGCCAAACTGCAAAGCAACCGTTTGACAACAAAACAGGGCCGTAGCACAGCCCACACTTTCTTGCCTGGAATGTATATATCCTTAGTTTCCCATATCTTTGATTTTGGGCTGTGGCCAATGTAGGGCATTAGGCCCAGGCATGGTCATTTCGATCTCTCCCGCAAGAATGGGAAAACTAGTTGGAATGCCTTTGAATTGGGTTTTGCTGTCTGGAAGTTTGTAACCCTCAAA
>Ga0126342_10005568_pt1 | contig 22035 bp, 21 predicted proteins | sample Cyp1metagenome_FD_92528 | JGI IMG/M metagenome (GOLD analysis project Ga0126342, IMG submission 92528) | Coral microbial communities from Lord Howe Island, Old Settlement Bay, Australia - Cyphastrea 1 metagenome | ecosystem: Host-associated > Invertebrates > Cnidaria > Coral ...
TATGGTTAATATATAGTTATTATACAGTTATTAATGGTTAATATTAATGGTTAATATATGGTTAATATTAATGGTTAATATGGTTATTAATGGTTATTATATGGTTAATATATGATTTTCCATCGTGCAACTGGTCGGTGGTTAATAATGGTTAATATTAATGGTTATGATGATGGTTGATGATGGTTAATTAGCTATTCTTGTTGGTGGTTTCAACCCTACCCCTCTGAAAAATGATGGAGTGAAAGTCAATTGGGAAGGATGACATCCCATATATTATGGAAAAGTAAAAAAAATGTTCCAAACCACCAACCAGCTATAGTTAACTATGGTTAATGGTGATTTAATGGGGATTCATATGTTTTTAATCGTGATTTTAATGATGATTCAATGGTGACTTCATGGTAGTTAATGGTGTTTTGATGGTGATTTTAATGGTGATTTCATGGTGGTGTCATGGTGATTTGTTGTTGGGATTATAGTGAAATTGAATGGGATCTCATGGTGGATCTAATATGTTCTAATGAGATTCCAATGGGATTTTATTGGATTTTATGATTGTTGATTGCAAAACCGGCATGAAAAATCATCTTCAGATCAGAGGTTTTATTGGATTTTGATTTGCAAATGTATTTTTGTCCGATGACTGTGTGGGATTCTACAGTTTTTTGGCAATTTCACTGGGATTCGAATGCGGTCTCCCGTGTTTTCTTACCATTGTCATGGACATCATCGGGCTTTTTGCCTGGGATTTTTATCTCATGAAAATTCCATTGGTTGGTTAATATGTTCATGGTTATTATATGGTGGTATGGTTAATATAACCATAATTACCAGTATATTAATCATTATGATAACCATTAATATTTAATATTAGCTATACTGTCAATAATGGTTAATGATGATTAATGATGGTTATTCTAATGGTTATTACAATGGTTAATATACTGTTAATAATGGTTCAACTCCGAAATCCCCATGGGAAAATCATGGGTTCCCATGGCCAGTTCCCGTTCTGTTCACTCGCCAAGTCACAGACGACTGAAGCTGCTTGGCGTCATGGACACCTCGACGAGGTATGGCCTCAACCAGTGACATGAGGACGCCGCCGTTGGTGGTTGGGGATTAAAATGTGTTCCAGAATCTTACGTATATAGCTATGCTAAAAGGGATCGTTTATATAGGTTTATGATGATTTCACTCCTTTTTTTGGATTTTCCATCAAATTTACCTCAAGTTACTGTTATAGATTCGATGGCAATTGACCAGAGCATTCCCAGCGGCAGGTGCTCCGACAGATCGGCACAGATGGAGGCCAGCAGAAACTCCGGTGGAGGCGTTTCCAAGGGATTGCTGCTGGCACCCAAGGCCTCATGGTACAGTAGAGGAGAAGAGAACCCCCAATTTATTCAACAAATAAACATATTTATATATACACATATATATATATAATATATATATATATACATATATATATATACATTACAGTAATTTGAAAAATGGCCTGGCTTTGGGATTCATGTGCTCCGAATCGATCGCATTGGGAGCATAGGCTACAGAAATGATGAGAAACCATGGGATTCTCACGGGCAATGTAACGTTTCTTTAATGATAAAAACGAGCCCAGCATAAATTTGACCCGAAGTAATCAGGAGATCAACCAATGATCTTCAATCAGGCATAGTCTTCTAGGCAATCATGAAATGAAGGATGAATGAATATTCAATGCGGACACGTTGTTGGATGTTTAACCAACTATATATTTGATGAAAATTGTGTATATTTGCTGTGCGTCTAAAGATGGTGGATACAACCAATTTATGATGTGTTGATGCATTGGAAATGGCGCCACCATTTCCAGACAAACCCAAGGTCCGCTGCATTTTGGTCGTAAGATTCCCCTTTGCTGGTGAATTTCCCCGTGTTTCGTAGTAAAAATTTCCCAATGTTTAGTAGTAAATGTTTTTTTCCTTTCCTCTTTACCAACAAACATGGGGAATTCCCCCAGTAAAAAAGCTAAGAAATCGTAAAGACTCCTTGGGAAATTCGTGTTGACCGTGGCCGCCAGGCCGCCATTGCCACGGATTGAAGCCATGAATTTCGCTGCTTCTTGGGGATGATCTCCAGTTGATTTGTTGAAGAATGGCACGCAACGTTTATCATATAATGTATATATATATGTGTATATTGTATATTCAAATAATGGTACATCTATAATATACATATATATATATATCCAGTTGATTTCAAACTATTAAAATGGTATAAAATGGTCTGCAACTAGCGAAAGCCATCAATGTTGTAGCGGTTTGCTTGCACCTCAGCTTAGATCTCTGGATGCTGCAAGGAAGGACATTTAAAGAAAACAACCATCATGGTGATACTTACATTGCAGTTTCAATCTCCAAGCATATCGTCATGATACTTTTTAGATTCGAACTAACTACAGTATACATGTATACATCATGATACATCATGCTACGGTACCTGCTTTCAGGTGGAAATCACCACCGATTGCCTGTCGAGGAGCACAGGCCTCTTCCGTGACCATGTTCAACATCAAACCTCCCAGGTGAATCGACAAACTGGTCAGCTAGTGATGTAAACGTTATTAATGTTGTTAAAATAATGCTCAATAGTAATAATCTATAGTTATATATGGTTAATAATGATGATTAATGCGGTTAAAACACTTAATATTTAATAAAACATCCCCCAGTCATCACCATTTTTACGTGGTATGTATAAACCATATTAAACCCTAAAGATTTTAGGGCTCAAGTCCGTGCGCGCCCAAAGGTGTCGTGCGGACAATGTCAGGCAAACAGTGGGAGTTTCGTCCTCCAAAATCTTCGCGGAGTTTCGAGATGATGATGTTGGACCAATTGCACACCTGGCGCCGGAGCACCGTTGGAGTCCGATCGTTTTCGACGACATGAAGTTTAAGATGTCAACCAGCCAAAAAGGATTATGAAGATTGAATTCGGTAAAGGGATGTAAAGGGTAAGTGAGGAATTTATATGACTTTATAACCGTTTCGAATCTTTTGAGAGAATATGACATGTTACACCCTGGCGTTGGATGATCCAAGTTTTTTTTCCAAACTCAAACAAACAAAATAACGATCATCATGTTTATCATTTAGTTTCCTTTTTTGGGGGGTGGTACAATGTGGTGCCCCCAAGATAGCTAAGTTGCCTTATAAGTGGTTTGACTATGGTTTATAGTAGATATAACTATAGTTAATAGGGTTTATAAACCAATTGACAATGGCGGGGCACCACTTTGTACCTTCTGACTCTGGTTATTCAACATACGAGTAGCTATGGAAACCATGACCCACGAGCCATGTTCTAAATATGTATTATACCCTGGCACCACATAAGGAAATGCTTACACCTTTGCTTACTCTTTGCTCTTTAGTTTGTCTTACGCTGAACTTACGCTGGTTTATGCTCTTCAGAGTTTTACCTACGCCACACCCTTACAAAGGGCCCCTTCCTAAACATGAGCGCAAGGGTTTAGAACATGGTTCCCATGAAAATAGATGATAAACACAATGAATTACGCAGCTATAAAATGGTGTTTCCATAGCTACATTAATTAAGAAGAGAGTAAATGTGGTAAAACCAATGCCATAAACCAACCCTTTTGGGATGGTCTTTACACGTTTTTACCGCCCATTCACCCCGCCTTTCGACACATGAGACATCTGCCCGCGCAGGCTTTGGCGCGCACAGAAGAAGCATAGCAAGGTAAACACACCGCGTGGCTGCAGGGCATCACAATGAGTTGGACCTGGATCCGTGGACCGCAATGAGGCGGCTTGTTTGACCAAATGCATTGCACTATCCATACGTCACCACCACCACCACCACCAACAACAACAACAACAACCACCAGCACCACCACCATCAGCATCATCATCATCATCATCATCGTCATCATCAAACAATCAATCAACCAATCAATCAATCAAACAAATCAAAAAAATCAATCGATCAATCAATCAAATCAATCAATCAACCAACCAACCAACCAACCAATCAATCAAATCAAATCAAATCAAATCAAATCAATCAATCAAATCAATTCAAATCAAATCAAATCAAATCAAATCAATCAATCAAATCAATTCAAATCAAATCAAATCAAATCAAATCAAATCAATCAATCAAATCAATTCAAATCAAATCAATTCAAATCAAATCAAATCAATTCAAATCAAATCAATTCAAATCAAATCAATTCAAATCAATTCAAATCAAATCAATTCAATTCAAATCAAATCAATTCAAATCAAATCAATTCAAATCAATTCAAATCAAATCAATTCAATTCAAATCAAATCAATCAATCAAATCATAATCATCATTCACCATCATCATCTTATCGATGGACCTGGATCAGCAAGTTCTCTCCTGTCCCCCGAATTCAATCCCGGGGCCCCACAATGAATAGATACAATCCACTCAACCTGGGTTGTTGGGGAAAGAAAGAGATTACCCTCTGGTAAACTAACATAACTATGGAAAATCACCATTTTCAATGGGTAAATCCACTATTTCTATGGCCATTTTCGATAGCTACGTAACAAATTACCAGAGGGTACGTCTCAAAGTTCCTGTCAAGTCTCAAGTGACTCAAGAGATTCATCCAGTTCACCCCCAAATGGATGATCCGTCCCGCCGGTCCGTCCCCAAGGCACGGGTTCCCGTCCAAGTTCTTCAAGACAAACGGGGCAGGTCGCCCCCGAGGAGCGCCTGAGACCGTGGAACACGTGGAACACGTGGCATCGATGCTGCATTTCCCATCCCATAGGGATGGTCTCATGTATATGATGGTTACATCATAATTGCCCTTTGGTTATTTAACGTAGCCATGGTATAGATGGCCCATAGAAATGATAATTTACCTACTTAAAATGGTGATTTCCCATAGCTGCGTTAAATAACCAGAGGGTATATGTATATATATATACATACATTTTTATGTGACTATATCATTAGCTATGTGTATATTATGGTGATAGTGTGGATGATTGCGAAATCCTGAAGTGATTCCTATGAAACATTGTAAATAATGCGATTATAAGGGGATAAACCATCCACTAACTGGTGCAGGATTTCTGAAAAATTCACGGTATCAATGATATCCACCAAGTTACTCCTATGAATCAACCAAGCTATATATATATACATACATACATATGCCAAGCAATGGGCATAGACAAGTGAAACATCTTTATTTATATATATATACGTACATATATATATGTAAGAGGATCTGACCACCAAATCAGCATCTCTGACCGCAAAGCTCCTATTTGGGATGCCGGATTGTCCAGCCATGTGACTTTTTGACCAGCTACCATGGCTGGATCATCCCAAAAATCGGTCAACTGGCTAGAAACAGGTTATGCCATAACCTAGTCATAAATGGGATATTTAGTACATGAAAATAACCATAGGATAACCTACTTTTGTTATAAATATAATAAATGTTATGGCATAACCTACATAGGAAATGGGATGAGATGGGCACTTACTATCCGAGCCACAAGCGACTTTGCATGCGCTTCACCACAGCTTTCCGCGCAGCAATCTGCGCCTGGGGTCAAAGAAGTTGCTTTCTCCAGCACGAACAATTCGTATGTTGCTATTTTTGTTGTGGTACTCCCACTACTATTCAAAAATCTAAGTCATTTGAAGAAAAAAACATGTTGTTCATTGGTTTGTGTTGCTATCCCGATGTATTTCGTGGAAAAGACATCGCCCGCTGAAGACCTCCCCCTCCGGCGCAATTTCGATCACTTGCAACAGGGCAAAGAGACCAAAAACGCTGGAGACCTGTGCCGTGGGTCATCATGGGGATCGAATGGGACACCAGGAGGTGTCAAAAGTTGGGCTACCCACAAGTGGTTGGTAAGTTTTACCCTCTGGTAAACTAACATAACTATGGAAAATCACCATTTTTTATGGGAAAATCAACTATAAATGGTCATTTTCAATAGCTATGTTAAATTACCGGAGGGTAGTAACCATCTCTTCTTTTTGGGAGGTCCGTTTTGACCAAGACTGGAACAGACTGGCAGTGATGCCAACAGCAAAACACCTGAAGCCAAAATGGGATGCATCAGCAATTGTGTGGGTTGGATAGAAATGGGAAATGACGTTCAGGCACTATCATTCTTGAAGGCTAGGCTTGGTTTTAGAAAACATCTATTTTGGAAGGGAACACCTTAGTTTTGCATGTCGTTTAGAGCCACAAAAATTGGGAGTCGCGCTGGAACGGACCGGCTGTGGAGTTCCTGAGTTCCCCAATCAAGAGCGGCAGAAATCAACCAACTCTCCTATCATTCACCAGTCCAGAAAAGAGCTTGGAAGTTTGTAGTTTAGCAGCAAATCTGGGAAAAGGAACCAACATGACAATGTCAATGTTCTTGGTTTTGTATTTATTAAGACCATAACATTTTTAGTTTCAAATCCCAAGAAGTTCTGGGAGTTTACCAGGATTACCATCAAATAGATGCTGAGTTGCGGCAAGTTTGAGTGGAAACGGAGTCTGGGAACGGGGGTCCCATTTGGGGAATTTCATGGTATTTTCTAAACATGCAAAGGATCCAACAAGGATGTATGAGTGTTGTTTGGGGTGATGTCTGGGCAAGTCCCACTTTTCCACTGTTGGCTGAGGGAAATCGAAACCGTCGAAGCCCTGCATGATTTGATGGGTGTTTCACCCTCTGGATAATTGCAAAATCCAAACTTGATTAGTTTGTTCATGAAATTGATGTTCTCCACAATACATATGTATACAATATATATATATATAAATATATATATATATATATAATGAATTGTCAATATGTAGATATTCGACATCATTTCTGGTGAACCTACGCCATTTTCTGTCGCTTAATTTTTGATCCCGAACACCAGGCTGTGCATAGCACAGTCCGTATCAAGTTGGACCAGGGGGGTCCTAAAACGGTTGGTCCCCAAGGCGCCATGGTTGTTTCAATACTAAGTCATGGTCTATAATCACTTGGATAATGACTGGGGGTACCCAAATGACTTTCGGAAAGCCGGAAAATTCACTCTCCAACTATCATCCAAGATGATTTACCTAGCTAGAAAATGGGTGATGTTCACATATGTTCGCATTGTTGCCATCATATTTCTTGGCCTAAGCCCCATTCAGCCCACCATGTTTTTTAAAAAACATGGATGATTTGCACCTCTGAGGCGTTCCACGAAAATGGGGGTACCCCTAAATATCATCCATTGTTCTTTTCGGATCTTTTAGGATGCTTCCAACCATCCAACTGGGGTATCCCCATGACTTAGGACACCTCCTGTCATCCATTTAGAGCCCCCAGGGACCTCCTCTAACAGTGGCATCACTAGGTCCAGTGCTTCCGTGAAACCCGTCCTCGCTGCCTATGGGAGGGGAATGGTACCTGCCTGGTGACCCTTCGATGTCATCAAACATATGACATATGTATAGTTCGTGAGAATTTGGGACTTTATGCTGATGAATAGCGATTTTAATGGGCTTGTTACGCACAATTAATGGGAATTGAATGGGATTTTTAATCAGATGTTCATGGGATTTTATGATGAATAGGGATTTGAAACAACAAAATGGAGATGCAAAAAATCATGGAAGTGACCCGCTTAGGTGTCATCATGGCTGTGAAATCCCAGTGCTGGCGAATCCTCCCATCCTGTGATTACCGGAGGGTATATGACTGGTATATGGCTATCATGACTTCAAATCATAACATGATTTGGGGATGGGTCAAAACCCTATCCCCCTGGTGAACATCAAAATAGCTGGTAAATGGATGTTCATCCCCCTAAAAATGGTATTAGGTATTGATCCATAGCCATTTCTCTATATTTCTCTGACACACACAAAAAAAAAATAAGACACCAGTTTGAATGCAAAAATTGCTAGCTCTGAACCCTGCAGCACCCTGAATCATCTGACTTTGAGCATCCCTCGTATCTCTATGTATTCTCCATGGCCCCGGTCACCCAATCGGCAGATTCTCCTGTTGAAAACACCCAATGATGATCCTCTTGGATCATCCTCCCCAAGTTTTCTCAGCATAGAACCCCCCAAAAATGACCATTTTGCAACAGGATCACGTTCCGAACCCTGGATCTCTGGGGCCCAGGCAATCCATGGCATTTTACCCCACCATCCGACCCGAAAAAAATCCCATTCGATTCCATTCAATCACCATCGAAATCATGGAAATCCCCTGAAAATGACCATTCAATCCCATGAAAACACCATGAAATCACAATATATCACCATGAAATCACATCAAATCACCATCAAATCACCATCAAATCACCATCAAATCACCATGAAAACACCATGAAAACACCATAAAATCACCATTAAAACACCATTCCAAGGCCCATTTCTCCCCCGTCTTCTCTTCGCTCCGGCGCCTGTTCCCAAGCCTCCGCTGCCAGAAAGCCCTGATCCCAACTGCACACGGCAGCCCAGCAGGCCAAGAGAAGCCGTGCCGCCTGCCATTTTTCGTTGGTTTTACGGTGGTTTTTGGATGTTTTGATGGGAAAAATCGTTGGACCAACAAAAATTCAGAGTGTTTCTTGATGGGAACAAATCGTTGGACATGTTTCTACTAGATGGTTTTTTTGGATGTTTGCCGGTTGTTCCAGATTACTGAGGGGCTCAGCTATCGAGATTGAAAGATCTCCACAACATATTATCCAATTAAACAAAAATGTCCGAAACATTGGATGATAAATCAAAACGAAGTGAGCGCTGGAAAAACACCCTATCCCATCCCATGAAATCGTGGTTGTTTGAATATAATATCCCCGTTGTTATGGTTTTGTTCAACCTCTTATATTCAACATGATTCAACAATCAACCATCATTTCAAAAATGCCGGATCCAAAAATAGTTGTCATACTTTGTCTAATTCTTATAGGAACCCAGAAAAACAGTAGGTGATCCGTGAAACGTTATAAAAGTCCCAAGAATTTCATCCCTAACGCAGCCTCCTCAGGCGCTGGGATCGACTTGCCGGACGAAGCAGAACGACCGCAAAGGCGTTGGAAGGCGCTGCGGAAGGCCTGAGATGTGTGGGAAATGATAATTTTAAGGTGATTCTAATGGGATTTTACCCTCTGGTTATTTAACATAGCCATGGGAAATGGCCCATTTATAGATGGTTTACCTAATTAAAATGGTGATTTTCCATGGCTATGTTAAATAACCAGATGGTGATGAGATTTTAATGGGAACTTCATGGGATTTGAATGTGATGTTCTAATGGAAATTTAATGAGATTTTAATGGAAATGTAATGAGATTCTACAGGCTTTTTAATGGAAATATAATGGGAATTTCATGTTATTTTGCGATTTAAGTGGGGATTCAATGAGATCTTCATGGGTTTTGCTGGGAAACTTCACTGGATTTTTGGTGATGAACAGGGATTTAACCAACAATTTTTTGCAGATACTAATGGAAGTTGCTAGAGACGGTGTCATCAAACATGGCTGGGAAATCCCCGAACTCAATGAAGCTTCTCTGATGGACAAATCATCGAACAGGAAACCATATTTGATGACACCGGAGGGTAGCCAGCTATTGGAAGACCATTGGATTTAAATCATCGAATGATGAAAAATGTGATGCTCATTAGTATCAACAAGAACTGCATGTTTTTTTTGCTGCTGGCGGAATTTCACGATGGTTGTAACCAAGCCAGCAAATTACTCATAGGTTGTTCTTGTTTACCAGAAAGTCAATTTCATCCTGGGGAAATCATTGGGATATATAACCATTACCCTCTGGTAATTTGTTACATAGCTATAGTGAGTTGTCCCATTAAACATGGTTATGTTCGATAGTTATGTTAGTTTACCAGAGGGCATATAACCATCCAAGATGCTGACATATACATATGATGTTGATGGACTGTAAGATGTAAGGCTATGACAAGTTTCTTATATTTATATAATTTGGGTATGCCGTCACAACTTATTCCAACTAATATCAGATTGATGTATCGACTTGAGGGATAATATTCAAAAAACCATGGTTTTGACCACACAATCTGTTGTTTTCCTGAAATCTTCCCCTTCAACCAATTCTGCGAATGATTGTTTCCATGCATACTTGTTAGTTTCTGAGAATCATTGTTGGATACTCGTTACAGGACTTCTGCAATATAGGTTCAGTGGGTAGAAATGGAAATGAGTACTGCAAGTGACAGAAATTGCAATTCTGAATACCCCAAAAGATCCCAAAAGATGTTTATATACATTTACTTTTTTTTGGTTAGATGCGGATTAAGCCAACCAGATAGATATGGGGATATGAACCAAAAAAAATAGGATGTAAGTAGTACTAACATATAACCAGCAAGAGTTGAGTTGGTTTTGAATGGACATTATCATCATCAATACTTTTGTGTATATACATACGCAAAATGTGAGGATTCTCAACCACCCCAAAAAATACATTACAATATGTATATGTATATATATATACGTATATAGATATACAGATATAGATGAAATCAACTTTAATCTGCTATATCAACCATTATCTTCCCAATAATAATAATTAATAATTATTATTATTATATATACAAACATATTCCCATAATATTTTTCAATATCTTCCTACTTACCCTCTGGTAAACGTTTACATAACTATGGCTCACCATTTTCAATGGGTAAATCCACTATTTCTATGGCCATTTTCAATAGCTATGTAACAAATTACCAGAGGGTACCGGGTACATCCACTAAAAATCCCACTGTTTCTAGGTGAACCCCCTGTGGCACCCCGTCCTGCAGCAGCCCCCCGAAGCGCCAGCGCCCCTGCGGCAGCCGGCCGCACTTCCGCAGCTGCCCAGCGCGTGCTTTCAGCAAGCCATGCGGCCTGGGCTACCCAACGGTTGATCTATACCCATATTATATGGCCTATTATATTGTATATACTGGATATTAATTATACTGTATAAATATATATATATATTATTATATTACCCTCCAGTAAATTAACATAGACCCTGCCAGATAGGTGTTGGAAGATCAGTTTCCATTAAAAATTGCTTACTTTCAGGGTCAACAAGTTAATTTACTAGAGGGTATATACTGTATAGATGTATACCTGTATAATCCTGTATACCTGTACTGTATGAGTACGTAAGTACCCTCTGGTAATTTAACGTAGCTATTGAACATGGCCATAGAAATAGTTGATTTACCCATTAAAAATGGTGGATCTTTCCATAGTTATGTTAAATTACCGGAGGGTAAGTCGTGTACAAATGTCGCTTTTGAAACGCCGTTTGTCAGACCGGGCCCATCTGGAGTCCACGGATCCGAACCAATCGCACAGTAGTGGGAACACCAAGAAACATCCACCAGAAGTACCCGGCCTGGTAAACATACAAAAAAGGATGGAAAATCACTATTTGAATAGGTAAATCAATGGTAAATCAATGGAAAATAATCATTTACCCTCTGGTAAACTAACATAGCTATGGAAAATCACCATCTTTAAGAACGGTAATTCAACTATTTAACTATGGGCCAGCTATTCAATAGCGAACTGTAACAAATTACCAGAGGGTGCTTGGGGATCCAAAACAATTATCCGGACATGATGAAAACAGAAATTCGAAAGCCGCAAAAAAACAATGGATCATCACAATCTTATAGCTAGGTAAATCATCCAACTAAATGGGCCCTTTTCCATAGTTCCGTAACAAATAAATTCCTACTATTCCCATTCTTGGTGAATGGATCCCTATTAATCAACGTGAAATCCTATAAAATCTGACTAATCCCAGACCAAACCCATTGAAATCCTAGTAAAATCTAATTCATCACCATAAAATCCCATAAAATCCGACTAAACCCCAAAAAGAAACCTAATAAAATCATGTAATATATTGTAATATCTAATTCATCACCATAAAATCCCATTAAATCCGACTAAACCCCAAAAAAAATCCTAGTAAAATCTAATTCATCACAATAAAATCCCATTCAAATCCACATGTTTTTAGCGCCCAAAAAAAAAGCGGCTCCGCCAGCGGATCACACCTGGACATGGCAAGCAGGGCTGCCAACTCACGGCCATCCTCTAAAGCTGTCGCATCACCTGAGTTTTAGTGGATTTGAAATGTCAATACTGGTTAATAGTGGTTGATACTGGTTCATAGTGGCTAATACTGGGGTTAATACCTTCTGTAATTATGGATGGTTCCATGGTTTTTGACGCTTTTGAACAGGTGTTTGATGGATTTGAAATCCAATTTGAATGCCCAGAGCCAAGAGCCTCTCCAAGCCCTGCCCTTCGCACCTTCCCCCTGCGTCTCGTTCGCCGTGTCCGCCGTCACCGCCAGTACCGGTGTGGCCGCGGCGCCGTCGCGGCGGGGGCTGCGGCTGCGCTGCCGCCAGAGGCCCATGGGGGCATGGAGGGATGGAGGGTTGGTGGTGTTTTAGTGGGATTTGATGTGATTTTAAGGAGGTTAGTTGGGATGTCTAGAGAATTTAGATGGATGTTTCATATTTAATATTGTTTAATGGGATTTAACGGGAAAGTGATCCAATTCAACTGACATTACTGGTTGGATATGCTTGGATGGAGTTCGATTCCCTGATGCGAAGGAGATTTCCTGCCTTTTTATCATGGAGAAAAACACGGGGAAAAACCTTTGGGTGCTAGCGATGAATCAATGGCCTACCAGGGGGGAGCGTGCGCCAGGCATGGAGCATATCCACAGGGCTTCACTGCTCCAAAGTAGCTGTCGAGCCCTTGGTTCTGCGCACCAGGTACGGACTATCAACGGTGCAGCTGTGCTCTTTGTGGCTCTGTTCGAAGAATGTAAAATAATGATGTAAACATATGTATTCCTGTGCACATGCGCACCGGTGGAGCTCACAGTTGGTTTCTTGGAACAACATGAAACAATAATACCTCTGCAGCAACAGAAGTTCTCTGCTTGACAGGAAAGCACTTGCCCTTGCAATGCCACTTCTGCTGAGAGACGAGAGTTCCCCATCAGATAGATATTCACAAGCCTCTTCAGTCGTGGGCCTATGTCAAGCTAGTTACATCACATGGCACTATCTGCCCCAATTTTTGAACACATAAAACCCTACGAAAGGACCTGCAAAATTGGGATTTGGGAGGATGTTCACTCTAATTTCACCCAAAAAAAAAACCAAACGCCTTGCTCCTGCCCATTCGAAAAGCAGAAGCTCGGCCGAAGCTACGCCCTTTTGCCAAGTATGGCGCCACACAGCTGTGGTGGAAAACCCCTTTGCCCGGCACTTCAGAGCGATCCGACATCTCCTGAGGGGCTTTCATCACAACTGATCTGACCTGGTGGGAAAATGATCAAAAATTCATCTCGGTTACCCAAGCATTGCCATCTCCAAGGGCAGTTTAAGCATGTTCCAAAGCCCATGTTTCAGGTTCCATGCAGCTAAAATTGCCAGGTTGGATTAGGGCATCCTTAGCATCCGTATTGAGAAAGGTGGTTAAAATATCTTCAATGGTCATATATTGCTGTATCAGTATCTACATGTTGTTGCTTTTGAATGTTTATATATTTCATATAGATAATTATGTAGATAGATCTTTGACACCCACATCTTTGGTTTCGAACATCCATGATGCATCAAATGCTTCGAACGCTTGATTCGAAGTTTTCTGGATATTGAATTTTGACTCATACAAACAGATACAAATCTATTCTCCCGTCAAAGCCCGGCCTCTCAAATTGTGGTCATTGTAATCTCCAATCTCTTCCTACGGCCCTAGGGGTTGCATCCAGTGGGGCCCGACCTCAGGTAGGGGCTTTTTTTTACCCAGCCCAATGAATCCAAAACGGGGAAATTCCAAAACCCATTTCCTCAACACCTTGGAAATCCACTGCAGTTTCATTCCACTGCTACTTCATCGCAAGGTTTTCACTACCAAATTTCACAGATCTGCAGCTTAGTTTCAAAGATCGTCTTCCCACAGTAGTCACAGATCTTCTCTTGACTTTTCTTTCGACAGCTCTGGTGCCAGCTTTTCCCCTCTGCGTAAAGCACCGGTGCACCCACAATGGACCTGGATCATGCGGAGGTTCACTCGACCTTTTGAAAACACAGGCGGCCATCAAAGCGGCATTGGAGCAACAAAACCACTCTTTCAGGGCAAAAAACATAGGGATTTGAAGCCTTTCTTTTTGAGGTCCCATTGAGTTTTACTGGGAGCTGCTCTATATAAAGTTACGCGACCCCTGGTGGGATGATCCTCCAAGTGTCATGTGATACTCTGTGGTGTTTCTTACAGTTTCTAATTCCCCAATCGTAGCGTTGTTGGTGTTTAATCGTCTCAAATCAATATGTTGTTGGTTTTGTATGGTCTAGTCATGTCTAATCAGCATTTTTGTTGGTTGAATCGTAAATCAGCATGTTGTATCGTTGTTGGTGGAACATGATCTTAAAATATGTCCAATATCACCAGTTATATGGACTAATATATTTGACTATATCATTTAAATCCCCAAATTTCTTGGTAACCAAAAAAAAACACTGGTGCTGAAGCAAATCCTGGCAAACTTGCCGCAGTGGCCTCGGTCCAAGACTTCGGTCGACGACACCCAAAAACAGGTTTCGAATCAACGGAGGTTTCCTAAGTCATGGGGATGCCCCCCAAATGTTATTTTGGGATTTTTCATGATGTTTCATTCTACTGCTGTAGATCATCCAGCTATTGGGGTACCCCCATGACTTAGAAAACCTCGGCCCCTGCGGTCAAGATGCTGCAGGTCGCATCGGAGACTGCGACCGCAGCTTGCTTCTGCTGCGAGGTCGCTGGTCGACCGCTCTCAAGAAATAGACGGACCTGGTGCAGGGCTACAAGAATGGCGGATACCACTGGTAACCCACAAAAAATGCTGATTTAATGTGATTTAATGGCATATCATCATGGGGATGTCATACATATACAGTAACTGAGATTTGGGGATGCGGCTGGGGGTGATTTTTATGGGAATCACCGAGGAACAGCCCAAGGGCACTTGGGATACCCCTGGTGTTTTCTGGCAAAACTCCACCAGAATCCAGCTGATATGGAGCTTTCCGAAGTCATGGGGCTACCCCCAGCTATCATCCAAGTCATGAATGATCACCAACTTGTGACGACTGGGGATCCTGCAGATCCCCCAGTCAAGTGAAGAAATCTCTTAACATAGATAGATAGATGTAGATAATTATATTTATATATATCATTAAATATCACTAATCGTAGATCATTTACCGACTTCCCATGGGATTTTCCCATCACCGAAAAGTCCGAGCCGCGCAATGGGGATGGAGCACATGACCATCCATCTGAGCCTTCCTGGGACCATCCGTCAACGACGGGGAAATGGTGGATGCTTTCACCCGCAACCAATGGGGGATAGAATTCGTGGGATAGCTGATGGAAAAAGCTGCTGAAAAATCTGAGTTCTTTTTGAGCTAAGTTGTTTTTGACCAAAACTCCAAGTTCACCAGGGTTTATGGCTAGATCACTACACTTTTTATGGCTTTATAAACCGAACTGAAAAGGCTCACCTTGTTAGTCAAATCCCGATTTCTGATGGCTCAATCATGTTGACTCACACTGAAAAAATCATCACTTTGATGTGTCACGGTTGTATTCGGAAACTTATATTAGTGAAACTTATATTCGGAAACTATTACAGTTGTATTCAGAAACTTATCTTCGGAAACTTATCTTCGACAACTAATACAGTTGTATTCGGAAAGTAATGTTCAGGGTGTGCATTCGGAAACTTCTATTCGGAAACTAATACGGTTGTGTTCGGAAACGAAAGTCCGGAACTAATGATCTAGCATCTTCCCAATCAACGCAAGTTTAAAAAATGACTTGGAATCGTGACCAGACCTCTTGGAAAGGTGAGGCTGTGAGGTTGACGAATAATTCGTTTCTGAATCCGACTCTGATAGTTTCTGCATGAATCCCAAATCATTAGTTCCTGAATCCGAGCACCTTTGTTTCTGAATCATAAGTTTCTGAATCCGAATGCGTTCCATGTAAAAATGACTGAAATTCCCCGCATAAAACTGGGTGAAATCCCTGGGTGTCGCCAAGGCACTGGGAGACCTCCACGATCAGCCCTCCGCAAAAGGCGCAAGAGCAAACCTGCGAGTCCTCCCAACACCTGAGATCTAGGGATCTGCGGGGAAACATCATAGAATTTCCATGATATTCAGCCCAATTGATGGGTTTTGGGTACTTATCCAACTCTATGATTTGATCCATGATTAACAATCTTCGGATCCAAATCTTTGGATTCTAAATCCATGCAGGTTCTGTAAAGATCTCTCAGATGTTCTCTGTTTCATGGATCTAGATGATTGATTGATCGCGGTTCATTGCTAGTTCCACTCATATCCAGCTATCGTGTTCGGTGGCACTCCAACTCCAACATACTTCAGAGCTGCTACCTATCTTTCTATCGATCGACCGATCGATACATCTGCGTATATACATACTGGTACATATGTGTATGCATGTATACATATATATTATATTATATTAATATTATATTATATTATATTATATTATATTATTCTATATTATATTATATTATATTATATATATTATATTATATATTATATTATATTATATATATTATGTTATATTATATTATATTATACTATACTATATTATATTATATCATATTATATCATATTATACTATATTATATTATATTATATCATATTCTATATTATGTCATATTATATTGTGTTATATTATGTTATCTTATATTATAGTATATTTTTTTGTATGTTGGAGTTTTATATTGTATATACACCATATCATATCATATCAAATCATATTATATTATATTATATTATTATATTATTATATTATTATATTATTATATTATTATATATTATTATATATTATTATATATTATTATATATTATTATATTATATTATATTATATCATATTATATTATATTATATTATATTATATATACCATATGCATTATATAGACTTATATACATGTCTTATCTTTATCTATGAGTACATGAATACATATGATATCTGGGTGAAGGCATCAAACGACTCGCCCGCCTCTTGTGCAGCCATTTCTCCTTCACCAAAATCGCATCCGAGATGAAGATCTCCTTCTCGCACTTGGCCTTGGGAAAAAGGGTGATGAAAAACGTGGTAAATGCCTAAATGCACCAATCTTAGGGAAAAACCATTGTAATCCCCATTATATAACTACAGTTATATCTACCATAAACCATTGAATTCAGCCACTTATAAACCAACTTAACGCTATCTTGGGGGGCCCATCCTGTATGGATGCCTTTGGCGATCGAATTGCAGAGGCTGCCATTTGCACGTGCCATTTCCGAAACTGGACAGTTGTGTACCGATCCTTCGAAGATTCATGAAGTGGCGAAGTGGTAAAAATCAGCAAGTGAGTTGTGATATAGTTAATATATGTTATATATAGTTATATATCCCATCAAACATCATCAATCACAATCAGCCCCTCAAAAGATCGTTGTCCCATGGGAGTTAGTGGCAAGAATCAATTAAATATACCAAGGTCACATGCTAAAATACAAACAACCAATCCCCAACTACCTTCCGGAAATTCCACAATTTGCAAGCTGCCCATTTACTTCGATTGTTTACCAATTCAGCATGGCGAATTTCCACAGCTGTATGTATCAAATCACCAGAAGGCAGCAGATCAATTCCCATCAAATCCCATGAAAAAATCCCATTCGAGTTGATGATTAAACCGTTTTTATTGCATTATTTCAGACCACCATTGTTTCCCACAATTTTATCCCTGATTAAACCATATAAAACCACCATTTTTCTCCCATTGCGTTCAAGGAACACAGACCTTGTTCAGGCTGGGACCCTTGTAGCCTTTTTCGAACTTCGCCTCGCAACAGACCTGAGATCAATCCCACCTTGGTGGCAACAATGTGCCTACTTGGTCTAGTTAAATACAGAATATATATATATATGTATGTACATATACATACCATATGCATATACAAGATGTATATTATATATATATATATATATATATATGTGTATAGTGGATAGATATGTATACTGTATATGGTATTAATACGTATATATATATATTATCTATCTGTGTGATATTGATAAGTGTTTGCCCACAAATTGACAACAGATTATTATACATGATCTAATGTACGTGTTCGCCTAGGGCCTAGGTACGAGTAGCAACCCCAATGACTTGACCCATATCCAACTGGGATTCCCAACTTGGGATGGGTCAGCTGCCCGATACGATAGAAAAGTGGCCGCTATTTCAGTAGGACTTTACAATTCAAAATATGTTTTTTTTTTGATGTGCTATCACTTTGCCGGATTTTGGGAGTTCCCCTCTCTAAAAAAATCTTCCAGGTCTTAACAAATCGTTTTGGTGGAGCCTGTCCGGTCCAGAAAAACCTGCGCCTTGTGGTACCACTTTCCTTCGAACATCGTGGGACCTTCTCCTTGCTCGATGACCTTCTGGCAGTGGACACCTCAGCCGGCCAGGGCTATCAAATGGCGGCATGGGGGTCTCAAAACAATCTCGGAGTCCATGGGATTTCATGGTGATTTCATGGTGATTTCATGGTGATTTAATAGTTATTCATAGGGGGTTAATGGTGCTGTAGGTGGATTTCATAGGATACAATGCTTCACATACCAATATCCCAATATCCCAACATGCCGGCAGGATTGGGGACCCGGTCAGTGAGATCACACATGCAAGTTTTGCATCACCCCTAGGCATGTGTCACCCCTAGGGAAAGTCATAGAAAGTTATTAACTTGAAACATCTTGAAACCCCCGTTTTCCACATGGTTTTCACTATCAGAATAGTTTTAATGATTTGATCTTCATGCCGATTCATAGCCTCAAAGTCGAGGTGCACTGGTGAAGCTCCGGATCGCTTCCAAACTTGGAAACTGCCGTTGGATTGGCCGCGTAGAAAGCTTCCAGGCACCTGTTGTTGGGATCAAAAGAGTTGAGTTTTGGGATAGTTTGGGATAGTTTTTGGGGATGTCTTTTTTTGCGAAGTCTTTTTGGGAAATTTAAGTTGCGAAACATGAATTTCTCAAACGTTTTTGAAGTCTCAACATGTCTCTCGCCCAGCACCTCTTGTGGATCTCTTTCTTTCCCAGCGAAATCCGGGCATCGCCTGGCGCCGGGACACGCCACGCCAAAATTTTACGGCCAAAGCTGGGCCAAAGCTGGGTCAGCCACGCCTGCTTTGATGGTCTTCTTGCAATGTGCACAAGGAACCTCCAGTGACCTGAGCCGTCCCGAAGCTCGGTGATTTCTGAAGTGAAAGTCCCACAAAGCCTGAACCACTCAAAAAATGGGATCAAGTTTTGTATTTGCGGAAGACAAATCCTAGTACATATATATATATATTATTTATATATATATATATATGTAATATATAATATATGTAATATATAATATATAATATAATATGTATATATATATACATCTACCGGATATATCTACCGATGGATATTGCTTTCAAGCCCCATCACTGCTGGTCATGATATCAACCCGGTTTCATCACAGTGCAGCTGAAGCGGCTTTGAAAAGCACGTCTCATGCACCCATCCTTGGATTTGCTGCAAAGAAACAAAAAAAAAACGATTCCCTGGTGACCTGGTGGATATCGGAAAAATCATCAGCAAATCTTCGTGGCTTTCATCACTTTTTTCCATTCAAAATGAGTGGTTTATTCCTCCATTAAAAATGAGTGGTTTAATCATGTTTAATCAGTTTAATCCTCAAATCCCGATCCATTGAATCCTCAGAATTCCCGGCAAACCAGGCATCGGCTGTCCATCTGCACTCGCCGCGTCCCCGTGAGGATCGCCTTATGACAGAGATGGCACACCTCCGGCGCGGCGGCGCTTGGATATCCATCCTTCGATGCGGATGGTGGTGCAGTCGTCTTTGGGCCACCTGGGTTTGATCCGTTTTTGGTGCAAAAAAAATGGTGCAAAGCCATCAAAAAGGTGAGTGGAATCATCATCAAAATCAGCAGCAGCAGCAGCAGCATCATCAAAATCATCATCATCATCATCATTATCATCATGATTATCACCATCATCATCATCTGCATCGCAGGTAGGTTGAAACATTCATTTTCTTTAAAAGAAAAAGAAGAAACACTTAAAAAGACCCGATGACAACCACCTAGAAGGTGGTTGCTAATATCCCATCAGCAAGTCAGCAGCACCCAGACACCTGAAAACAATTGAAAACATGTAGCCCCAAAAAAGGAGTTTCGGTTCACCCATTTTGGTGTCTCATGCAAAAAAAGAACTGCTTTTGTTGGGAAAGAAAAAGTAAACTTATTGCCTCCCAGTCGCTCTTTGCCGCCCCGATCTCTCCACCTTTCACCTGCACCACTGCGATAATTTCTTGCATAGCTATGGCAGCTGGTAAGTCACGGCCCATTTAAGGTTCGATGACTTACCTGAAAATGCCTAGCAAAGTAAACAAATTACCAGAGGATAGGCATGAGATGCACGGCCATCTTTGGGGATGATTACCCCTGTCCAGTCCAAGTGACTCGCAGCCGGTATTCTTCAAACATGCTCCGGACGCAGGTTTTGCCTCGGTCAGGTTGGGTTGTTGGAAAAACTCCCCCTACAAAAAACCCATGGCCTAAAAATGTGTCGTTTTCAGAAAAATATCTGTTTATATCTACATATATTATATTATAACGCAAAAAATATCCCAACATCAGCTTGTTTCCTCTGGTTCCAAACATCTTCCCTGCAACCCCCTGGTTTGCCCACACTCAAACAACATATCCAAACAATGTGATATACTTATCACCAGAGGATGAATGAAAACACTGGCTATACGCAGTGATTTTGACTTTAAGTTTTCAGGATTTAGGATTTTAATTTAGGGTTTAGGGTTTTAGGTTTTAGGGTTTTGGTATTTGTTGTTTTGGAAATTAAAAAACTTAAACCCTGCGCAGGGATTTGGGCATGTCAAAGGATATGCGAGATTGGCCGGAGGCAAACCTAGGGGTCGCAGCGACAACCCAGGAATCATCTACCAAGTGATGGATAACCTGCCCGAACCTGCCAGATATACCGCACTTTTCCATCCCAAATTATAGTGCATCTCTCTCAAAAAGATCCAAATTTAGTAGAAACTGGTTCCAAAATCCTGGAAAATGCAAAAAAAAAAACTGTTTCAACGTTTCGCCCTTCAGCCAGGAGGTCAACGTTTCGCCGAGCCACAGACAATGTCACCCTCCTGCAGGGCGCTCTTTCTGCGGCCCATGCGCTCCTGCCCGTCAAGGCTCGCTCTGGGTGCTGGTGGGCCAGTGGTGGGTTATGTCGAGCTGCATTATATATAATATAATAAAATATAAGATAATATAATGTAATACAATATAATATTATATAATATTATATAATATAATAATGAAATAAATTAATATATAATATATAATATAATATATAATATAATATATAATATAATATAATATATCATATAATATATATATAATATATAATACATCATATATCATATATCATTTATCATATATCATATAATATCATAAAATATAATAGAGCATAATAATATAATCTAAATATTTAATAGTATATAAAGAAAACTATAATATATATATACTATAAATTATAAATATAGTATAATATAATAAATGTAATATAAATATCATATAAATATCATATAAATATACTATAAATATAATATAAATATAATAGAAATATAACATAAATATAACATAAATATAATACAAACATAATGTAAATATAATATAAATACAATATAAATATAATGTAAATATCATATAAACACCATATAAACATCATATAAACATCATATAAACATCATATAAACATAATATAAACATCATATAAATATAATATAAATATAATATAAATATAA
>Ga0126342_10005569_pt1 | contig 22032 bp, 27 predicted proteins | sample Cyp1metagenome_FD_92528 | JGI IMG/M metagenome (GOLD analysis project Ga0126342, IMG submission 92528) | Coral microbial communities from Lord Howe Island, Old Settlement Bay, Australia - Cyphastrea 1 metagenome | ecosystem: Host-associated > Invertebrates > Cnidaria > Coral ...
TCGCAGGAAGAAAAATACTGTAAACAACTGGAAGGGAAGTCGGTGAACAAGGTTTTGGATGGTTCGGGATATTCTAACTGCAGTTGGTTTTTTCCAAAATCCCATATTCTAACTATAAGATTTGTTTTTATGATTTTAGCAAATTCTATCTATTTTTACAAAAAAAACCACATTCTAACTGCCAGTCGGTTCCTGTAAATGTATCCAAAAATGGAATGTATTCCAAAATCGCAATTCTGATCTATGGGGAAAATGATGCTAGACGGCATAGTCCTGCTTTTTTTTGGACAAACCCACCATTGAATGGCTACTGTCCATCCTCTGCAGTATTCTTCAATGCTGTGTTTGTCTGAATATAGGGTACTCAAACCGTATGTGTTCTATTCAAATTGCCAGCATCGGGAGTGAACAACCCATTCTCAAACACACCCAAATCCATATCATTCATCGGTTAAATATGGTTAAATAATGTTAAATCGAATCGCGTTTCATCAACTTTTGATAGTTGAATAGTTCAATCCGAATGTTTGATGGTCATAAGAGTCATAAATAAAATGACGGTACCCCTAAATCATCCCAGTTTTCTAGGATCAATGAAATCAACCAGCTATTTTTTGGTCCGACTATGGAAACCCCACATATGTTTTTTCAGCTCCAGGCTGACCTCGTGTCTCCGTAGACTTCCCAGCCAGGAGGTTTCTCCAAGACCATCAGCTCGGGCAGCTCCAGGGTCACCCTGGGAGTCGCCAGGCTGGAGTTGTTCTCGCGGCCTGACGAAAAACCCATGTGGCACCCGCTCGTCCGGCATGGTCCGGCGGAAAACGTAGAAGTTCACACGCCAAATTCGGAGAAATTGTGGGATTGAAGGTGATTTACCCTCTGGTAAACTAACATAGCTATGGAAAAGTGGCAATTTATAGTTGTTTTACCTATTAAAAATGGTGATTTTCCAGTTTGCTCTGTGATATAATAAATTACCAGAGGGGTAAGTTGATTTGAGATGATTCAACCATCAAAACTGGGGATCTCACCAACAATGGATGTGGTTTTGTCCAAAAATGGTGGATGTGCATGGGGAAAATATGGGAAAATCATGATCAATCACACTGGATTGTTGGGGTATTCTGAATTCTATTGAATTCTATTCTCAGACAAACCCAAATTTGAAAAACGGAAAAATAGCCACCCTCCGGTAAACTAACATAGCTAGGAAAACTACACATGGGCCATCTGTACCATAGCTATGTCAGTTTACCGAAGGGTAACTGGCAACCTTCAGAAGTTGGACTTCACATTTGAAGCAGTGGTCGAAACCCGAAATGTCGTCCCTTTCTAGTGCTTGGTTGAGAACGGGATTACCATATGGATTATGATCCCCAATATATTGCTTCATATAATCCCATATATCATCAACCAACCATCATTCATCATCATTCATATCCACAAAAATATCCCCAATACCTTGATGGTGAACATCCCTAAATTCACTGACTATCATCAACCACCAACCAGGCATCCGCCCCGCCTCCCAGGGCCCGTCCCCGCGTTGGAAGTGGGGCCGTCCTGCGGTCGTCCAAGGCGTCCAAGGCCCGGGCGAGGCGGCGGATCTCCGAGGTGGCCACGGAGAGGCAGCGTGGACCTGGGGGTGTTGGGAAAACCCACCATGGTTTTTTACCCTGGAAATATAGGCTTTAAGGGAAAATGGTCACCAGAAACTGATTGTATGTTGGTTTTTTGCCTTGCGGGTTTCCTGCTGATTTTCTCTTAAACCAACTCTGGGAGTGTCTCAGCATGATCTTTTGAGCCTGAGAGAGAGAGAGAGGGATGCAAATTGGAATACTAATTGATATCTTCTAGGGAATCTAAGTGTACGTATGTTTTGAGACTATATAGTGTTCCAAGACTGGAAAAGATTGGCAAAGTATATTGGTATACGGGAAATATACGATATATGAAATTGGAATATGAGAACTGAATACATTGGAACAGCCATTGTATATAGCTTCAAATCTGAAGATTATGGGAACACCTCCAAATTGGACGGTTGAGAAAGATCCTGTTCTCCGTTGAAAACCGGGTCATGTCTGGTCCCAGTTTGGTTATGGGTCAAGTCATCTGGCTGTACTGGTTGCGTTTGACCCATGACTCCTAGCACCGGCTATGGGTCAAAACTTGCACCAGCAAAATTGGGTGACCATCCCGTTGAGGTATGTTGCGGTATGTTCTCTTGGGATAGTTCGTAGAGTCCAGTGTTTTGACACATATCCTGACTTTCCATCATGCCAGTATACCATTTGTTGGCCAATGCGGAAACTGTTGGGACAATTTGGGATGCGGCAAAGAGTATTCTTGGATCAAGCCTGAAGCTAGGACTGATGGATCATGGTGGTGATCCCCACTTCCCTTCGATCCTTGGGCCCTTAAGAGCTGCCTCGCAAGCTGAGTGACTCAGCTCTCCGGCAAAGTTCAATGCCCAAATAATGCCCAAAAAGTCCTTCACAAGACAAGTTGCTGCTAAAAGAGGACAGAATTGGGGGAAAACAGGGCATCATCCTTTGCTCAATGATCAATCGTCATCGGGCGGGATGTTTTATATAATACTAACGATGATCAGACTTGACCCATGTCCACATAGCTAAATGTTCGATCAGCAAAAGGGAGGCTTCCAACATATTGCATGAGACCTCTGCTAACCAGGGCGCAAAATTTTGCTCATCATCCATCATCAATATCATCGCATAGCTGAATTCTCAAAGATAGATGCTGTTGGCGTGTATGATGAAGCTGGAGCTTGTTTGTTCATCATGACATATCGCCAAACTCTCAACCAACACAAAAAATACAGCTGTAGAAACAACAAGTTAAAAAAAAAAAACGACGCCTCCACCCGAATTCTGCTGGTTTTTCCCACATCTTTCCCCAATCCTCACCTGCAAGACCTTCCGAATCTTCCCAGGCTCAGATCGCCAAGGCCCAGCGGCCAGGAGGCGACGTTGGAGCTCCAACCGCAGGTCCTCGAAGAAGCGCTGCGTGCCACCCGACGTGGCGGCCATGGCCACTGCGACCAGTTCATCCAGCTGACATCGCGACAGCGCTCCTGGCGGCGAGGGGCCGGATGCCGGTGGAAAGTGGCGAATGGCCCCATGTATTGATTCACACTATGGAGCTTTGAAAATCTTTGGAACTTCTAAACTAGGCAGGTGAGTAACATCATGTTCAATTTCCATCAATTTCCATATCAAAAGGATATTTTTCCAAGTGCAATTTTGGGGACATCCCCATTTTGCGACGAACCCAAAAAAGGTCACGGCCCGTCTCCTGGGCGAAGAGCTTCGGAAAGTTCTTTCCTCTGGACGCCGAGCATGGAGGAGGCCCACCAAAGCTTGCACACCTCCAACGACATGACAACGTTGTGATGATACCAACAGAAATGCTGGAAATGATCAACACACATAGTCAAAAATGAAGATTTTTTGTGAATTTAACATGATTTAACCAACATGTGAAGATGATACTGTAGTCACTCTAGTCTTTACACCAACATAAAACTCGCTGCAAGGTCCACCGAGTAAATGATGAAGAACTCCCTAAGCTTAAGTCCTTCCCACTCACCGACCTTGCCTCGCTCGGGCTCATGGATCCTTCCATGTGACGCAGCTGGCCACATGCTTGCATCAACACGCGGACCGTTTCGTCCGGGTCCGACACGGCGAGATTGGCCATGGACCACAAGCGAACCTTGGAATGGCAAAGGCTGGAATGGCCTCTCCCAGCAAGCAACAAATCAAAAAACAGCCTCTGGATCCAAGGAAGCGATCTTGTTTCATGTGATTTCTTGTTCAGACTTTACCTATTCTCAGACAATATTTCACGGAAAACAAAACTCAGATCTAGCCACCATCACTTTTCCTACCAACCAGTTTTGACTGCCAGAGGGTGCCTGGTTGATGGTTCAACCCCAATCAGGCTCCCCAACATGAATAGATCCAAATATTAAATCATAGTATTGGGTGATATTCAATATCAGGAGGGATTTCAAACATACATCTATATTATATATATTCTATAGGATGTATGGGGAATGGATGTTCATAAATACCGTAAATACCTGAAACATCTTGACACCACCAACTTGATACAACAATTCTTGCTTCCCCGAACGCAATAAATCGCGGTGTATCTGAAAATAGTGTTTGCCCAATTCCATCCACTAATTTATCATAATTTCCCGATGCAAGCAGCCAAACAATAGGGTTATTACTTATTACAGTATTGCCATTTTCAGACACACCCAAACGTCATATTGTTGGTTCGCTATCTGTTTATATATTTATCCCATTGTATCCCCGTTAACATCCCATTAAACCACCATGGTTCATGGTCAAATCACCAATGCATCGCATCAATTTGCTTGAATCCTCTATTTGTTGGTGATATAACTTTCAATATCCCCTGATATTCCCATCATTGTTGGTTATAAATTATAAAGCTCCCTTTTGGTTGGTGAAACCTCCGCTCCCCAATCCCCAACAGACGATTCTGTTTAGCAACGACCGGCGGCACGTCCTTCAGCAGCGTCGTCATCACCCGCCATCCCACCGTCAGCTGCCCCGCGCGCGCGCAGGCGTCCACCACGCTGAGGCCGGCGACGTCGTGGAGGGGCAGCCGAGTCTGTGCCATGTCTACCAGGAGTCCTGGAACGGCAGGTGATAGCCTTGGGGAATTGTAGGGTTTTAACGATGCTTTAAACAGCAAAAACATGGGAGTTGACCGACAGAAAGTGGAATCTAATCAATAAAATTGGGATTTACATGGATTTACCATAATTTAAACAACAATGATAGGTCTCAGAGCATGAGATCTTAGGAACACGATGATGATATGATTGTCTACATGTGTGATCTGTTGATTGGCTCGGGGTGGCTTGGCTCTGTGGGATGCAAAGCCTTACTTGTAGGGGCTACTTTCCAAGAAGTCAGGGAGAAATTCAGCCAAGGGCTCTGCTTTTACAAACTATGGACAGTGTCAGGTTCGTGCGAACAACGGAAAAGAGACTTTAGCAACACTCAGGGTACTTTCATATTGCATTGCTGCAAACACAGAGCACTGTAAAGTTGTTTGTGGGATATACTTAGACAAAGCACCATATGATCATACAAAACTTAAACCGGAAATCTTCAAACAAATCTAAAAAGCCATGGCACTTTCTGAAGCACAGCATGCTACTACTGGTTCGACTGGGAAGACCACCAGTTCTGCATCAAGTGGATTTCTCTGAAAATTTGGATTATTTATATAGATACATGTACCCCTTTTTCATCAACTGGTTCATCACCATGTTCCCCCCTAAAATGGCCACTAAAATGGGCCGTATATCAAATGACCCCACAAACGAGAATGCCAAATCCAAGCTTCCGAGAATGCCTTGCCATCTTCCAGTTGCGCTCAGCAAGGTGTTGAAGGTGACCACATCTGGTTCCAACGCTTGCCACCGCATGCAGCTTTTCATCGACACGGCTGTTTCCCAGTGCCCCAGGTCAGACTCCGGGGAGTCTTCGACCTGAGTCTGGAGACTTGGCTGGATGTTCATTCCCACATGGGTAGATTGGGTAAATACTACTAACAGAAGTAATGTGGGTAAAACAATAATGAACCACCCATTTGGGAATGTTTTAAACCACCTATTTGTGGCGATTTGGGGGATGGTTTATTATTGTTTTACCCACATTCTAGATAAAACCAGGGAAGATGAACATAGATTTAAGAAGAAAACATAGGAATAGGAATGACTGTCACTCATACCCTTCACCGGCTTGCGTCCCTTTCCCAGCCTTCGTGGCAGACATCATGGCGTTCCAGGCCACCTCGTCCATCTGCACACCACGGCTTTCTGCAGAGCTCAGCAGCCCCAGGGCTTCGCACCAGCCAGAGCTCGAAGCACAAAGGCGCAGGAGGCTGCTGCAGTGCACTGCATCCACTTGACCTCAGGGCTGACAGCTGTTCTGGTGAATTTCTGAAGTTGAGTGTTTGCATCTGGTTGCAAAACGGGCAGAAGGACACATACAAACCTTATGAATGCGCTATCACTGCTTCTTTGAAGGTTTTGCAGGAAACTTGAGTCCCTTTCACCTCGGACTGTTGCTAAAGCTGCCTAAACTTTGAGGGAAAATCTTATGGTCAGGACCTCTTTAATGAAACTTTCAGCATTCACAGAGACCTGAATCTTCCACTGTGTCCTGCAAACCAAGGGGCAACCCATGAACTGAATCTGCTGAAATGTCTCCAGGCCGAAAGTCCAAGTACGACCCGCAGCTCCTTGGGGCGACTTGGTCTGCTGTGATCCACTGGGTCCCGAAGTGTGGCGTGGTTTCTACTTGCTGTATAGTTACTTCCCAGTCACAACAGCCTTCGCATTGGCTTCTCAGCAGTCAAGAAATCGCATTCACGGTACGACGATACTGACGATTTCTGACGATACTTGATGACCCGATGACCCTCCGAGTTTCTTTGCAGATCGCAGAGCGCACCATTCAGCTTCTCCTGATATTTGCTGGTTGATTGCTAGTCCAGTTCGAAGTCCCGCACAGTGATCGCTACTTCAAATCATTAAGAGGGTAGCAAAGCCACTGTGGCCCTCGTAAAGGGCTCAAAGGTTGAATTAGCTTCAGCGGAACCATGTCGAACGCTTGAGTCGAATCTGTCACAGTCCGGTCCATCCAGTGACTTGGTCAGTTTGGCCATCGGTGATGGGTTCACTCGATAGATGGTGAAGTATGGTTTAGCACCAAATATGACCAGCCATGTGTGCCCAACACGGTTCCAACAAATTGTTGGATCGCCATCCTCAGAACCGGATGAAGGGGAAAAAAATAAAATCCAGGACCCCATACTTCAAATCTAGCTTCGTAAAAGCATCTAAAACCCAATGTTTTTTTGTCAACTTTCACCAAAAAAACCCTCCATCCCCAGTGACATCCACCCCGCGCGCCTCCATGCGGACTTCGCAACCTCTGAAGTCCTGGAAGAGCTGCAGGGCCGCAGGCCACCCAGTTGCTTGGCTGGACACCTGGATGGCTTGGCCTCGCGCAAATGGCACCCATTGGGGTCTAGGCTGGACGCAGATGGCTTTGTGAAGAAATGGGGGATACTCATTTTTAGACATGTTATGGTCTCAACGGGGACAATGATATAATTGTGATAATTATGAGTTATAAATTATAAGACACATGTAAACAAATAACACACCCAGTTGGATGACATTGTTGAACCATGTTGAACCACTATGAATCACCAATTGAGGTTTAGGGAAGTCACAAAGCGGTCGGTAAAAAACTCTGCCACTTGAGATGGCACAGTCCGTCTGCCAAGATCAACTCTGCAGGGGGGGGAAACCACCAACGAAGCTGATGATTCCCATAAAATTTTTGTGGGGGTGCCCTCCGGTAGTAAACGTGACAATGGAAAATCCACCAATGAACGAAACCTCCATAGAAGATGTTCCCATTCAAAACCTCCCTTTATATAGAGGATTTTCCCGTTCAAAACCTCCCTTTACTTCGAGGATTCCCCAAAGGTTGATGTATGGAGGATTTCCATTCAAACCTTGATTGGTGGAGGATTTTCCCAACTAAAAACCTCCATAAAAACTTCGAGGATTCTCCCATCTCTCGCTTCCGGCGCGGCACGCTGGAGTTCTTCGCTTCCCAAAGACCTTCGCTGCAAAGACGTGGTGAACATCTCCAGGACCCACTGCCAAGGGCTGGCTGAAGGAAGCGCCTTGGCCATCTCCAAATCACCACATCGAAGAAGATCGAGCACCTCAAGGAGTTGCGTGGCTGGGACATCCCCCAACTAAATGAAAGGTTGTAGTTATAGTTAAGAAAATCCACTATAAATGATGGATTTCCAATTACCACGTTTGTTTCAAGGTTTATAAACCCAAACATATCCAAACTTGATCAAAATATTGCCCATTTGGGAGTGGTTCATTCTTGGCTACAAACCACAGTACGTCCCGCGGATCAAAATCGATGGCCAGTTGGAACCACACAGTTTGGTCATATGTGTCATTTGTAGATATTTGTAGTTCTAAGCCATACATATCTGGGATGTACAATATAGTCATTACCAAACAGACAGAAAATGTTTGATTTACCACTAGCTTTGTTGGTTTTGCATGTCTATCCTTCTGGGGGTTTAGAACCAGTGTGTAAGCCATGCCAAGTTTGGACCAACGCCCACCTGTTCCCAACGATCTGCAGACGCAGCCATGTTGTGACTCAACGCAGAATCAGAGACCCGCAGCCCACTGAGGGGTTCAAACAGGGATGCAGCAACATACCTCAGCCAAACTGGGAATGTGAAATCCCTGAACTACACGTGAAGGTTTCGTTCGCTGGGAAAATCGCCCAAAATAATCCTAAATCATCCTATTATAAATCTATAATTGTAATGGATTTTCCAGCCATGTTGATCACACCGGAGACTACCTGCACATTTTCTATTCAGCCTTACGACGCGGGTATTTCTGGCTGCCCAGCAGTGACCGGTGAGGATTGAAGACCACTTTTTTCGGAGCAAGGCAGGATTCCACCAACTACACAAATCGATGGTGCATTCTCCAACCTATGACGAACACGAGAAAAAAGCTATCCTGTGCTTCCAATCGCCAATCACCAATCGTTTGTGAGTAGACTCGATGTAGCTAGCTTCAAGTTTCATTCGTAATAGCTTTCCTTTCCGAAACGGGTTTGCCCAAAAAAAGGGAACCCAAATTTACCCAAGGGCCTCTCATCATTTTCCCTCATAGTTTCCATGGCAATTTTGGGGTAAATCCACCGCGGTACCAAGGACTGCTTTGAGAACTGACCTGCCACAGAGCTGCTGATCTTGACCTGAGCTCCATGGTAGCTACCCTCTGGTAATCTCACATAGCCACGGAAAATTGCCTGTTCTATAAACAATAAGTAATCTACAAATGGATAAATGGATAAATGATGATAAATGGATCATTTTCCATGGCGGCTATGTTGAAATTACCAGAGGCTACACATTCATGGATCAAAAGGTATCAACAAGTGGGGGGTGCAAGTATTGCCGCACAAACTAGCGGTTTGGTGTGGTTTGCATTAAAGAGAACGGTCCCTGGAAATGATTGAAAGTCACGCAGTTTTAGGATAGGCATACAACGATACATGATATGTAAGACCCCGGGAAATGATTGTTTGTGAGGATACATGAGAAGAGATGGGTAAGAAGCGAACCTTGTATCCATTTACTACGAAACGAATCACCAACTTCATCCAGTCACCAAATCGCTATGAGAATTGGTCAATATATGTTTTATGGATTATCGGTGTGGCATGAACATCGGCATGAGCTATTTTGGCGTGTTTTGTTTTATCCATCAATGGGGAACTGTTCTTTGAAAGGTAAGATTGCAAGACGGTCTAGGCCCCATCACCGGCGTGCTGACCAGGTCCTACGATCAGGGATACCAAGGGTTCCAGAGTTGTAAGATTCCCCCCGGTCGGGTTAACATGGGTTAACCTCTATTGAACCACAATTCTAAGTGATGGTTGACAACCCCTCAACATGTTGCTTCGTGTCGACCTCAAGCGATGACAAAGGACCTGTCGCCCAAGGACAATGCGCGACGCCACTGCTTCTGCCTCCATGCATTGGCAAGCGAAGCATCACTCACGGCATCTGGCATCAGTCCGACCTCCTGATGGCGGGTCGCTAAGAGGCCTCTGCTTAAGATGTCATGATGAGCCTGATGAGTCCTGGTCTGGTGATATGTGGCAACCTTGGAAGCCCAGCTGCTAGATATATGAGCAATTCTTTTTAGCATTTATGACCCCATTGATAACTTCTGTCCCCATCACTGCATTCAACTGCATTCAACCTACCTCGTCAAAAAGTCATGCCTCAATTCCCAGCCTTGATTTTGAACCAACCAAATTGCCAAGCATCCATCATCTTTTGGTAGATCTCCAGTGGTGCTTGCCATGGCCCTCCCTTGGCCATGGCCGAGTTGTAGCCTCAAGATTCGTTTTGCAGCGAGGGGATGTGGACTCATGTGGAAGCAACAAGCACCACAGGAAGTTCCGACAGGAAGCCGTAATATGATGTAATATGTGGATCCTCAAAGCCTGGTTTCCCGTAGATTTTGGCACCAAGTAAGGATGGACTTATAGCCAGAGGGCCATTCAAGAAGGAGGCAACCGGTGCCCTTCCCCACATCTTCAAGAGCTGAGAAGCCGATGAGGTTTGTCTCCAAACCCATCTGAGATAATCCGCACTGCAAAAGAGCTCGTGACACTCGCCAATCATGACAGGAGTTGATGGCAATGTTGTAGCTTGTGACCTGGACAAAATCAGTGAAATCTCTTCCCAGTAAGTCATGTCAATGGTCTTCAAAGGTGGTCCTGATGGGATTTTTGAACAGATCAATGGCCTTTGCCCATCCAAACCTTTGCCCATCCCACTGGGGCTGCAGCGCCAGGACGCTGCCAGAGATCTCCCAGTCGAAGCAGCAGATTCAGAGGTAGTTCCCACGCAGATCCGTCCATCAGGGTATGAAAGCATGCCTTGGATTCTGTGGCAGGTGAGATTCTTTTCTGGAAATGCAGGGTCAAACGTGGCAACGGAAAATGCCATTTATAAGTGATTTCATCATTTAAATGATGTTCAATTGCCATGTTGAATACTGGAGGGTATATTATATATATATATATATACATATCATCCAATATCCATGTCACTTACATATCATCCAGTATCCATATCCATCTACTCTCTGGTAATTTATTATGGCTATGTTAAATTACGAAGGGGTCACTCCAACATCCAGCCATTCACCAAGCCACCAAATCCGGCTGCACCTGGCTCCATCGCATGCTCCGCAGCACCGTCACGCTCCGCTGCCATCTTCTCTCGCACGCGCTCAGCACGGCCCCATAGGCCACGACATCCGGGGGTGCACGGAGGGTGTAGCTGGAGAGGAGCAAAGTTAGAGGAACTTCCCAGAGATTGATCCTGTCATCGGATGAGGACGATTCAGGTTGATTGAGGATGAGTAAGGGACGATTGAGGATGATTCAGGATCATCAATGGTTGATTGAGGATGGGGATGCAATGGCAAGCTGCTTGGTGGTGCCAAGTTAGTTTGTGATCCCAAATATCCATAATCCCAGATCATTCCAATTGATGGTGAACCAGCACAAGGTATTATTCATGGAGGCGATTCAGGTCCCATGGACCCTGATTCATTGTGTTGTAATTGCAATCAGTTTGGTGGTTGATCCGAAGACAAGACTTTGCCATGGCAATATCGCGGCAAAACAGACAGCTATATCTGGCTACTACCCTACTTACCAGTGGGTTCATTACCAGTGGGGCACCTGTTTTTTTCATGAATCAACCAGCGATCTTTTCTAAGGACATCGATGGAATCAACTTGGTGACCTCAGTAGTCTTGGTCATCAAAACTTCATTGTGACGGGAAAAAGGTGCAGATGTTCATGAAATGACAGATGTATCTATGTCTGTACAGTCTGTTGTATATATATACTATATACTATATACTATATACAGTATATATATTTACACCAAGAAAAATACCATTGGATACTATTGGATACCTATATAACCCTGTATATGCACAAAAAATCTACTAGAATGTACTATGACAACCAACTGGATGATCCTCTGAGTCCACTGGCAATTCCAGTCGAGAATCTTGGCAAACGCATTCTGGCAGGTTGACAAAGTGCTTTGATCCATCATTTCTTCATCCAAACCTCTCATCATACTCAAAGTTCTGCCCCAGGACCCAGTTCGAGCACATGCATTCATGGCCTCAGAAGCTGTGCTCCATTCCCAACCCACACACCATCAGATTCCCAACAGGATAAGGTGATGACCACCTCAAACAACTGCCATACTCCACCACTTGCCGGGCCAGCGACACTGTTGCGCGATACTTGGTCCACAGGAAGTCGTAACACCTCCATTTCGCCTTGGTTCCCGGCTCTTGAGACTTCAAGGACAGTGGGCCACAGCATGGGCACAACACATCGTGATTCAGAGATTTCCATAACAGCGGAAAAAATTCTGCGTGTTGATGAACAGATTCAGCCAACCACAGTCCGAAATGGCTCGGTCAAACAGCTTGGCAGTCAGAAATCCTGCACCAGTTGATAGGTGGTACAGTAAATATCCTATTATTTATAGGGTTTCAACCATTTTATCCCATTATTTATAGGGTTTCTTCCATCCTTTTGGTGCAGGATTTCGCAACCATCCACAGTACCATAGGACCAAGTCACTCATGCACCCCAGACTGCGGTCCCATCGATCAGCGCAGGCTCCCAACATGGCCGTGTGGGTCTTGAGATCTGGAAGAACCTGGTGGGTCCCACCGGCCCCCAACTGGGACGATCCCTGCCAGCCATTCCCCCAATGATTTCCATGAAAAACATCCGAAAAAAAACATCCGAATATGCCATATGGGTTAGCCTGAAAATATGGTATCTACATCTACCCAAAGTAGATTTGGGGGTTCTTAAAGATCCCAAAGTCATCCGAAGTCTCTCAGATTGAATGGCAAAACCCAATCGCTGTGAGGCACCTGTTTTGGGAAACCTAATGGTTGCAGCCACCATCCTCCAACAGAACCAAGGGGCAGCACGGCCAGAAGCCATGTTCAAAATTTCTCCTTCCCGCCGGCAGATATACTACTTGCATGAGCAGTTGGGGGTGAAAAAAATGGATACAACCATGATAATAACCACCATAAGTTAGGATATAACCGCGTATATATATATACTACATTTTAAGACAATATACCTACTTATCGTATTATATACATATCTATGTGCATGTGTTTGATGATGCAGAGGGGAAGAGCAGAACAGATTCCGGGTTCCCAGGTGGAGCTGGCCTGCTACTCTCCACAAGAGCGTTTCTTTACCTGGCCGTTGGGATGTGGGGAGGGCCATGTCCCATCCAATGATGCAATTCTCCAAATGTCCAATTTTCCAATTGGTAATGTGATTATCCAATATTATCCATATCTCCAATAATCCATCAAAGTAAATTAAAACATATCAAAACCGATTAAGATAGATTACCGTATACCAAATTGTATTTCACTGCCGATCCCACATGGCAGTGTGTCAAAACCTTGTACCCCTGGTGAACATCAAAATAGCTGGTAAATGGATGTTCATCCCACTAAAAATGGTATTAATAGGTATTGATCCAATCCCACATATGTCGAGACTCCAAGAGCCACTGAGATGCCGACAGGTGGAGATGGCCTGTCCCAGCAATGTGCTGCTGATTCGCAGCTCGTGGTCCTCCAGTTGGGAAGTGACACAAACACTATTGACATTACATATATATATATATATATATATGTATATACATATATGTATATATACATATATATGTATATGTATATATATATGTATATGTATATATATATATATATGGTATGTATACACATTGTACTATGAATGGAAGTATGCAATATATATATATAGTTGTACTGTCATCATAATTCTAGCGGGGTTGAATATTGCAAAATGTTCCATGCTATACAAATAAAACAAAGCCTGCAACGGTTCAATCAAAATGTGTCTACCCAAAGAGTCCGGTGACCTTCCAACGAAGACGGGACCCGTGTGTTCTTATTGTGTTTGAGGAAAAAGAAGAAGAAAAAGGACTACCCCCTGGTAAAGAAACATGGCTGGAAAACAAAAACAGCATGTGACTTCCCCGATTCTGATTCCCAATATATTACTAGTATAATCCCCCAAACATCCTATCATCAACCACCAGGGGTTCTAACACTCATGTTGACAGGATGACTGGTTAGTGGTATACCAACCCCTCTGAAAAATGATGGAGTGAGTAACAGTTGGGATGATGATTCCATTCCCACAATATCATGGGAAAGTCAATCCAAATTCCATGCTTCCAAACCACCAACCAGATACATGGCTGTGAAATCCATTATATATAATCCCATCATAATCCCATTATATTTGATGGTGCTAGTAAACCCCATTAGATCCAGAGGGTATACCCCATTAGATCCCATTAAACCACCATAAATCCCATTAGAATCCCATTAGAATCCCATTTCAGGATCTTCCAGCCATTGATTCTACCAACCCATGGCGACGGCCGATGGTCTTCTGCCCAGCAGACCAAGCGCAAACTTCTCTGCCTCGGCCATCGTCCCCAGACTCGCCACGGACTCGAGCTTTGGGGCCCAAGGGCTCGTATTTTGGTAAGCTGCCTGCATTTGGACATTTATATTACCAATAACTATATATAAATTATGTATATATATATATATAGAGAGATGTAGATATATAGAGATATAGATGTATAGATACGTATCATATATGTATATTATTGTATATTGATCAGAGCACAACAGCCATGAAAGATCATGAAAGATCATGAAAGATCATGACACTCAAAAGTCTCCAAAATAAGTGGCATGTGTGCCACACCACCAAACAATAGCAACCAGATCCATCTGTCAATCCGAGATTCCAGTCTCTCTTGCAAGCTCCCATGATGGTACCTGTGGGCCATGGGCACCCTTTCCCCCTTAACCATCGGGTATGTCTGGGAATGGATACCATGTACCTCCATAAGTGCCAAGTCAAAATCGGGAAAATATGGGAAAATGATGACTAACCATGCTTCACCACCAACTTTGGGGGTACCCTAATTTCAGAAAGACGCACATGTTGTTGTACAAACCAAAGGTGGTTTACGCGTTCCAACAAGTCTTCTTTCAATAAATACTTGCCAAAAAGCATTCTTAAAAGCACCGTATCGCTTTTGGTTGCTGTCCAGGTACCACAAGAGACGATATCCGGCTCCAAGTCCCAAATCTGCACGGCAAAAAAAATCCTCGTTGCCATCCGCCAGAGTGAGGAATGAGCACAGGATCGCATGGCCATGGTGTGCCTTATCAAGTTGGGTGGTTCACTTTTCCGACGCAAGAGCTCCATCTCGTTCAGAGCATTGTACCTGAGATACCAGGAGTCGTAGCATCCAACTGCTACTGTAACATAGAGAATCAGCCATTTCTATGTGGAAAGTAGTCTTCCAACCTCCTGTTTGGCTGGGTGGTAAATGGTCTCTGCATCCTTCAGAAATGGAATGTTGAGAAATCTGAGAAGCAAGCTGAACCAGAACATTCAAGGAGGAATGGAGGACGACTTTGTTCAAACTGCTGAAAACAAACGAACCCACGTGCTTGCAACCAACAATGCTCTACAAGTATGCCGCTAGGCCAAGGGACCAGCGAGATTGCTTGAAGCGAGGCTTCATGAATTCTGACGTGGAAGAGGTGGATTTGCCACCCTTTTCTTTGGGAACACCTCCAGATTTCGCAGTAGGTGTCACAGTCGGTTCCACGATTGGTGTCCATATTGGTGAGAGTGGCATTCAGAGGGGCGAATGAGTGGTGCCTCAAAGTCCCAGGAATTCCCTTCTCACAAGTTGAAGAAGAAATTTAGGAAACAAACTGCTTCTGGGAAACCCAAGTTTGAGACACACTCAGACTCAGACAAGCTAGCTCATGAGCCAGTCGTAGCTGCAGTTTTGTATGTCATGCAGATCGCATCTGGTTGTGACCAACAACTTTTTGTGGTTTAAGAACATCCTTGTGGTATCTTAGGGGCTACAAATGTCTACAAGGACATTAAAATTAAAATACCGTATATTAAAAGATTGTTGAAACATGCTGAAACCTTCACCCACGAACGAAGAATGGAGTCTTCTGCTTTTGTGTATCAATCTTCGCTTTCCTTCACACTGCTCCACCCTCCAAAAGTCATCCGCGCATTTTCCACCCCCTTGGATTCAGAGAAAGTCTGGCAGAATCGGAGACTTCCTGCAAAACACGTGGCAGCCCCAGCAGCCCCATCGTTCCAGCAGTGCCACTTTCCAATGAGGCCACGAGTAGTTCATGGGCGACCAGATCAGCGGAACGGCATCGAAGCATCTCCTGGGGAGCTGGGCGGCTGATGGATCCCCGGGGGATATGAAAGCTGGGGGAATTCTTGATGTGAAACAAATTCCGCGAGAAAAATAGACATCTGGACTGTGGTGCTTCCTCGATAGATGTTCAATAATCTTGAATTATGATCTCAAGGGTTGTGTAATGCATTGATATTATTGTTGATAAATAATGGAACCGGAACCAGCAACCAAATGATATCAGCTGGCTCATACTCCAACTGAAAATTTGTTGGTGATACAAGCAGCATCTAGACTTGGAACAGGAGACCTCCATGTTGAAGATGTGAAAAGCTACTGATACCTCCCAACTTCTTGCATCATACAGGTGTGTTCTAAGACAATCTAAAGATTGGTATAACACGTCATCATTGGCTATTACATGGTTTTTCCTAATCCACATCAGAAATAGCATGACTCATCCGGAAACAGTTTATATAAATCATCTTGACAACTGGGGGTCAAAATTGGGTACTGAAACCCCTCTTAATAAGTCATAAGTCCCAGTAACACCAAAATCTGCAGTCCCTGAGCCTGAATTTTTGACTTTTGACACATACCCGCCATACCCCCCAGAATCCCATGAATCTCCTGAAACAACTTCAGGCTTTGCTCCCAGCACCACGAAGGCACCGCTTCCATCGCCGTGCTGAAGCTCTGCCGCTCCGCTGTGCTGAAGCTCGCGCCATGCGCGCCACGGAGAAGCGCCACGACGGATCTCCAGCGCCCCGAGGTGGAACAGCTGCGCATCAAGACCTGGATGTCAAAGAGGTACAAGGCTCAGAAGCTGGGAAATCATGTGTCCTACATTTGTGAGGGTGTAAAACTATTATTATTATTGTTATTATTATTATCATTATTATTGTTATTGTTATGATTATTATTGCTATTATTATCGTTATTATTATTATTAATTACTGTATTATTAGTACGTAGTATTATTATTATATGTATTGTTATGATGTTTGGTTCAAAAAATGTGAGTATAAATGAGTATATATCATATGAGTCATGTGTATTGAACTTCTTCAAAAATAGTTGAAACAAACCACAATGGACAAATTGTCCGAGCCAGCCACGCTGAGAAAGGATGTATCTATCTCTGAAGCTGGCAATGGTGATAGCGTTAGTGTCTGAAGCGCAGTTGTCCAGGCTCCCTTCAAGTCGCAAAGAGCACTGATGACGCTGGTGAGAACCAGTTGGTTTGGTTCCTCAGCTAAGTGATGTGAACTAAAAACACCAGCAGTTCGACCAAACTCCTGAAATCTGGCTAGAATCACGCGACCTTGCATCGTCCAATCTTGTGTTGGCTCCTACACCCTGTGGCCGGGGTTTGACTTGATGAGGAACTTCTCAAGGCATCAACAGTACATCACGACGGAGCTTCAAGAGTTGACCCATAAGTAAATCCATTGCTACGTGGCCTTTGGCCTTCAAAACACAGTACACACATGAACCCAATCACCGTGGTGTAAGTACCAAACACCATCCATTTCTGAATCACCAATTTCTTCCCAGATCTTTGATCCTTATCATGTCACTTCTTTGGGCTGCTTCCCCTTACATTCACAATCATCTATGGTCGGCCAATGAAGTCAATGTAATTTGCCCAGAGATCAGATCAATCCTGATTTTGTCAGTACCCCATGCTTGGACAAACCATGACAAATCGTAGCATGTCATAGCTTATAGATGATGTTCCCAACTATCAACCTCCATTCAGTTCAGGGATTTCCCAACCAGCCGTGGCCAGTCCAGTCTCAATGTTCACCACTTGGAGGCTGTTGAGAGCCTCCACGGCCAAGACCCAGGAGGCCACGCACGCCTCCACCTTGGTTGCAAAGCTCACCACGTCCACCTTTTCTCGCGGGCCGGGTCGTGCCAACAGGGGGCTGGTAGCAAAAATCTTCAGGAAAGGTGGGATGCCAAGATATACCAAGCCGGATGATTCGGGGCTTCCCTCTAATCCAACCAATGCAAAAACCTGGCAGACATCTTGCTCTGGATGGGATAATCATAATATATCATAATCATGTATGAAGGTGTTGATTCTCCGCTAGGTGTGTCTCTCAAAGGTCAGGAACTTGGAATTCCAATGTATCTTCCGAGAGAAGTTTAGTTGTCAGCTCTCAAGAAAAATCCATGCACATAAGGCATGCATCCTTGCCAGACTCTTTGTGATGTTGAATGCTATCTCTAGTGAACATCACTAATTTGTGCTAATTTGTGCAAACTTGTTGTCTACAGTTTCGCAACATGCTTGCCACTCAAGTCATCATATGTCCAGAGTCCAGAGGTCAGAGAAAACAGATTGTGATGCCCGTGATAAAGCATCAAAGAACCATGCCAAACACCCAAACCCAACCAAACTTACCAGGGTCCCACACAGTGGGTCAACTGGGTCAACGTACTTCTTATAATATCGTAAGGATGGACTCAGACTATCAGACCCAGTGAGCAGTGTTCAAAAACCCTCTGCTTAATAGAGATTCTCCCGTAATATAGAATGTTAATCCCCAATTTTTCGGGTGTAGTATAATCCCCTATCATCATCAACTAACAAGGATCGGATAGTTAACTTAACAAGGGTTATTGAACACGTCTCAAGTGAAGAATGTCCGGAAGTTCAGCCTGCAACTGGACCAGGGCCATCTGCTCCAATACATGAAACGCCTGACCCCACGACGACGATTTTGCGCAGCTGCTGCTGAGGGCGTTGTATCCGATGTTGTCCACGGCCATGCGATCTTCCGACATCTCCTGTTGGAAAGGCACAGGGAGAACAGGAGGGGCCGTCCACTGAATCGAAAACACTCAGGAGTGGTACTGTAATAGATATAGCGATAGAGGTGGAGATATAGATAGATATAGATAAAGAAATAGAAATAAATACCTGGAACCTCAAAGAATCAGAAATACGTGGTTGTTTTTCTCGGTGAAGAAGCCCTACATAACAAATGGATACAAATGGTTGATTGGGGAAACTAACATAAATATGTAGTTGGGCTGTTTTGGACAATATGGTTTTTCCCAAAAAATGGTGAATATCCCGGAACTGCAGTCTTGATGGGGAGGCTTTAAGCCATCTGATATTTTGGTGCCCAATTTTCAGGCAAGACCATGTAGTCAAGCTTATGCATTAGGTCTAAAATCCTATGAAAGCAATGGAAATGTTCTAGCGGCTGAAAATATTGTCAAAGGTGCCGCTGACAATGCTTCACATCACAACTCGGGACTGGCCGTTGAAAACACTCCAGCAATTGGCAGGAGGTCAAGCGGCTGCTAGAGAGACCGCAAAATCGCTGCTGGTGAACACTTCAGGTATTGGGCCCTATTAGGCATAAGTTACAACAGTGATATCAGGGTCATTTCACATCTTCATTATCTTCACTCTGACTAACTGCACTTGAGATTATATACTAGGATTTCCCAGAATGGATTATGATAATCTCATATAATCTCCAATCTATTGTAGTTATAATCCCATATCATCAAGCTCCTTGCAGCTCTGACCCCCTATCTGCTTCAGCCGAGGATCTCCAAAAGTGGCCAGCGCCCAGTGCCACTGCTGCTCTTGACCTAGATGACACAGATGTGCTTTGTCCAACAATGGGGATACATTGCTCCAGGGTCTTGGAGAAAGAGAAGTCACATCAAGACTTGTCCTTTGCCGCGTTTTAAGACAGGGGCAACTACTTCTGTCGTTCCATTACTAAGTGCACTCTATATCCTAAAACACCAACCACCCAGTACTCACATCTCTGTTTCACCAGGTAGCTTGCCAGCAGCGCATTGTAGCTGATGGAATCGACCAAGCGCAGTGGAACCAGGCTCCTGACCATGTCCACGCTTCGCCTCCACTGCTGCCCTCGCCCCAATGCAGACCTTTGATGGGCCAAGTTTGGTCGGATTTCGATGCATGAGGGGCACATGAAGAGTTTGGAAGGAGGTGGACCAGCTGAAGAGGAACACATGAAAATCCGTTTTTAATGGGTTATAGTCATCTATCTATCTATCTATCCATCCATCCATCCATCCATCCATCCATCCATCCATCCATCCATCCATCCATCCATTTATATCTATCTATCCATCCATCCATCTATTTATATATATATAGTCTAGTATAACCCTTCACTACCCACCGGGTCATAAGTCATAAGGCCCTCCAGGTGCAAATGGTCTCTGAGTCTCAGACACAACAGCGTTCCTTCCCGCTGATCCCAAAGTCAGAGATCGTTTGGACGCTTCCCCTGCGAGCGCAAGAGAAAAATTGGAACCTCCGAAAGAATTTTCACGCCAGAAGGTATGACTGATATGGGATGATATTATGGGTATGGGCCTTGGTCAAAATGCTGGTACCATGTTGTCGCACCTACTTTTCGATGGCACTGATGGATGTTCATTCGATCTATTCGATGTTCCTATCAGTATTGCTGCATTGTTCAATATCCAGCGCAATGAATTTCTAAACTGGGCTACCCCTAGCATCCAATGGCATAAAACCTCATGTTCCCATATAGTTTCTCCGTTCAAACTGCCATAAGCTGGGAGATTCAATGATGTTTGCCCAGATTTTTCCCTATTTTTTGGGGGAAAAAAAACAAAACCCAAAAGATTCCAAAAGAAAATCCGATCTCATCCGGTCCCATGGTCCAATCCGCCTGCCAGCAGTAGAATTTCTGGCCATGTGGTGGCAGCTACCGCACCGCTCCAACCTGGGCGATTCGTCAATCGAAACCATGTTCTTTCACCACCAAATTGATGATACGACCGTTGAAAACCCGTGGTTTTTACATGGTTTGGACCACCAAATTGAATTGGAGGAGTCCGGTGTCAAGTTTCTCTTGATCCAAGATGCATTGCAAAGGTGGTCTAACGGGAAAAAACAAAAGTAATCAATAAACACCGGTGTCGAGGATTAAAATGTTTGACCAAAAAAGCCACAAAACTGCACGACTACAACCTCATTCTCCCCATTGCCATCATTGAAGCCCTTTTGTCACGCTGCGCTCAGGCGCAGATGCTCGTCTCAGACCCAAGTGATCGCTGCGGTGTCATCAAGAGATCCTTCGACAATCGCTGCACTGCCAAGTCAGCCAGTTCGACCCGTGGTGTGCACTTCTTCCCCGTGACATGAACGGTTTGCACGTAGCGGCACCCTGAAATGTCGATCACCAATTCATCACAAGGGTCTTGGAGAGCAATGACCATGACACTTGTGCCGTTGAAATTTGTGGATTGTTCAAATGTCTGGTTTGCAGCAGTTACTGTCCATCGAAAACTCGGTTGAGTCCACGCACCTGTATATTGGATGTATGACAATTCCACCTTGGTGACCAAGATGGGTCTTTCAAATTTAAGTTTCCTTTCTTGCGCATAGGGAAAACTCTCCTCAGGCTTGACAATGGGATCTTTGAGTCCATCGCGCCGTTTGGCCAGCAAGCCTTCTGATTCCCGGCCTAACAAAAAGTAGTCAATGACCGCATCACTGTCCTTGCGATCCAGGTGTTGCCTAACTTTATCTACAAAAAAATCCTTCTTCATTTGTATGAAGCGTATGTGCGGCGACATAAACTGCAAAATGGCGTCTCTTTGCGCCGTTTCGCTCGGCCCACTGCTGTTTGAATCGTCATCATTCGTCTTGGCACGTTTCGCTGGTTGGCAAGGCGTCGCATCCGCAAATGGCCCCAGCAGCTCTGGTTTCTGGACGGCACTCGCCGACCACTCTACCAAGCGATTCCACAGCGTTTCTTCATTGACATGAAACTCATCAAGTTTGACCAACTTGGCTATGACAGAGCCGTGTGTTTCAACAAAGAACGGCGACTGCACAACTGATGCGCTCTTGGACAGAATGTTGCTCCAATATGTGCATTGTAGCTCTTCTGGTAGATCAAAAGAACACTTCAGGCACTCCGTCAAGGTTTGCAAAATCAATGTGCTATCTAACCCTTCCAAATCACGCAAGTAGTCCCA
>Ga0126342_10005570_pt1 | contig 22029 bp, 29 predicted proteins | sample Cyp1metagenome_FD_92528 | JGI IMG/M metagenome (GOLD analysis project Ga0126342, IMG submission 92528) | Coral microbial communities from Lord Howe Island, Old Settlement Bay, Australia - Cyphastrea 1 metagenome | ecosystem: Host-associated > Invertebrates > Cnidaria > Coral ...
ATCTTGGCATATCTTGGCATATCTTGGCATATCTTGGCATATCTTGGCATATCTTGGCATATCTTGGCATATCTTGGCATATCTTGGCATATCTTGGCATATCTTGGCATATCTTGGCATGTTTATCCAGGTTGAAAAATGCTACAAGACCTTCATGAGCAGCGACAGCAATAGGACGGACGGTGAAATTTTGGGACGGACTTGGTGGCTGACTTTGAAGGTTTCATCCCTTTCTGAGATGATACAAGAAGGACATAATTAATTTATACATAATGTGTATATATATATACATACAAATACAATACAATATAATACAATATAATATAGTATAGTATAGGATAATATAATATACTATTATATTACATTATGTTATATAATGTTATATTATATTGTATTATTTTATGTTATATTATTTTATACGATATTATATGATATAATCAAACAATAATGTATATGTATGTATATATATATATATGTATGTATCTGTATGTATATGTATGTATGTATATCTATATATACACATTACACATATATTGCATATTATACATATGATGTGTATTATACCGTATCTATTAAAGGTGGTCTATCCATCCATTCTTTTCCGATGATTTTTTTCCCCTCTCAACAAAAATTGATGGTCTCCAGTCCATCAAGAACCATCTCCCAAGGATTGACAAATGATTGGATAGTTACCCTCTGGTAAACATACAAAAAACGATGGAAAGATCCACCATTTTTCACGGGGAAATCGATTAAATCAACTATTTCGACTGGGTCATGTTCAATAGCTATGTTAAATTACCAGAGGGTATTTCAGATTGTTGAACACGATAAAATTAAACGAGTGGTCCAACATGTATCAAAGTCTGAGAATGTCCTTGAATCATTGAAGAACCGATTAAAGAATGTGTAGGCTTATCATTTAAGAATCCAATAGTATAGCCATTGTAATCATGACAACAGAATTGTAATTTGGAGGTATAACCATTGTACTCCATCTTGTTCATTATCCCAATATATCATCCAATAGTATCCCATTGATGACTTCCATTCTATCCCATGATAGTTCAAAATATATTAACATCCCCATTAAATATCCAATAAACAATCCCAAAATATGTTCACATCCCCATTTATCGATGATTTCCCCCATAGGTTTTTTGCAGAATCTCCCAATGGTCCAGGAATGGCTTCATCGAGGAGGGCGAGTTTCGAAGCTGCGTGGCCAACCTTTGGAATTGCGACATGTGCGGCGGAACCGGCGGTTCTCGGAGGGTGGAGTCGAGTGGATGCGGACCATTTGTTGGTTTCAAAATGGAGGGTTTATGCCATGGAATTGAAAAATTGGTGGCTGAATTTCTGGATATATCAGGTGTTGGATCTCTAATTTCCATACATGATGCCTTTTATGGATAAGGGACATAGATTTATGGCCTTTTGATCAATCTTATAATTAGCTTTTTTGATGTATTTCAATGGGGGAGATCAAGTTTAAACCATGGAATTTCGGGATTTCAAATTCTGAGACAACAGCAGATGTTAACGGAGTTTTCTTGTTTAATATGTTAAATCATGTGCACCTAACAGAGATTACTGGTAAACCCTCTTTTATGATTACTCTTTATACCTCTCAAAAAATGGCTGTACTGTATTATGAACAATGGCAGGAATGGGGAAGACCAAACATCGAATTCTACATGAGCCTTGCCATCCAGACGATTGAAACAGAACGATGACCATGGCCAGTTATTTGATATCTCTTGCCTGTTCTGGGTTGCCCAAAACGTTATTTTTGGTTGTATCTCTACGAGTATTTCGTATTTTAACCACTGATATTCATTCATGATCCATTGATATTACTGAAACCATTTGATACCCTTATATCCATTGATATTAACCATTGATTTTAACCATCGATATCCATTTAAGATGATCCAATAGCTGGCTATTGGTCAACTGTTTTGACTACCTCCTCAGGGAAGACATCCCAGCGACCCGCTTTCGGCAATTTTGGCTGGAGGCGGAGAATCGGATGGTTAAGTTACCCTGAAAATCACCAATTTAGAGTGGAAACTTGTCTTCCATGCCCTATCTGGCAGGGTCTATGTTAATTTACTGGAGGGTACTACCTGTGACTCAAATTCAAATTTCATGATGACAAATCATTTAAAAAAAAAACAGTTTTAAGGGGATTCCAAAGCAAGATTCTAGCTGACTCGTCCCAGAAACTTGGTGTTTTGGGAAAGCACGCAATTTTGTCAAGATATCTCACGCTTCGGCCAGTGAGGCCAGTGATAATGTGGAACAAATCTTGGGGATAAAGCACACATCGTTTTTGCGGGTGCAACCATCCACTACGGCATCTTCTGTGACGGAACACTGTGTGAAAAGTGACTAGGGCTAGCGACCAAGTATTTTTGGGTAGCACACACCAGTCTTCATACCCGGACCTGGGTCTGCTGGTATTCTATGATGGTTGGGTATATTCGGAAAGAAACTAGATATTATTTTCGGCTACGGAATCTTGGCATATCACATCATATCACTGGGAGTCTGAATGAGTTGGGCCCCATCACGATGAGTAAACCTTCCAAGCCATCCCACGCTCTCCACCCGATGACTTTCACGACGAAATTCGCCATGAGGGTGAGGGTTGAAACATGGAATTTTCCGAAGAATCCCATGCCTCTATCATTTTCATATGATCCCCACATGGATCATATGGTCCCCCAAAGCATGAATGTTCTTTTGGGGTATTTGATATTGTATTGGCCTTATTCCTCACCAAAATACCACAAAAAACACAATTTAGGATGATAAAACCATGTTAAACCACCAATTCTATGATTTTGATGGCTAAACCCCAGTTTGTGACGGTTAAACAATAGATAACAATAGTAAACAGCCATTTTGATGATCTCCGTTTTTGATGGTGAAACCCATGAAAATCCATGAAACACCAACCATAGAAGCGTCCTCTTCAGGCAGACAAAGGCCGCCTGGGCAAGCTCTCCTTTGAGGCAAAACTTCATTGTCACTCAATCGCCGGCCAGGGTGGAAACGTTGGAAAATCCATCTGAAAACTTAATTGTACATAGGAGAATTGTAGTCAGAAATGTGATAGCCCTTGTTATAAAGGGGATAATCCTAGTTGTAAATGATTGTAAATGTATTCGAACGCGCCTGTCACCGACATCCAGGGATTTTTCGTGGAACTCTGCAGGTCTTTCTCATTTGGTACATGACCATCGGAGTAAGATGAGACCTGACGCCGTGAAGATCGGATGGTAAGATTTTTGGCGTTTTTGGCCCAGTAAGCTGGCAGCTTCAGGAGAATGATGAATTCATCAATTGATGAATCAAAGGATCAAATTCAGACAGACCCATTTACTGGTGGGTGGTTTGGAACATGAATGGATTATGACTTTCCATTCAGTTGGGAATGTCATCATCTCAACTGACGTTCATCATATTTTTAAGAGGGGTAGGTCAACCACCAACCAGATTATGAAGGTACCTAAACAGACTTGCAAAGTCCATCGAAAATGCCCACCGGGCGGTTGATTGCTGGAAGCAACCCCTAAATCCCAATCTACCACTACTTCCATTGCTACGATTCTCATATGGATTGACACAATCCAAAGTTATCCAAAACTCACATTAAACTTGAAGACTGGCGTTTAGATTATTCAGATATATCATGATATATCTATATTCAGAATTATTCAGATACATATTCTAAAACGCTGAATCCTTACTGAAACCTTCATTCTTGCGCCTAAAAACTTGCGTTTCTTTTCGGTGATGAGATGGACCGGGGGATCCGTTGGCACCACTGGATTTCCAGTAGAAAAGGGGGTACGATATAGTCATAGTCACTGGAAAAATGGGAAAACAGCATCAACACTGATTTATGAAAATAGAATAATTTGGGAGTCCCAAAAAAAAATGCAACTTCAGTAGCTTTCCACTATATGTATATTATGTACATATTGTATGTACAACTGTGTCCCACATTGAGTCTTGGAGGCAAGAACTATTCATCCGTTACAATCCCCGGGAAGTTCACGGTCCCAAGAGATGAGGTGTCCAAAAATGCTCCACAGATGTGTCCATCACCGGTCCAGTGGATCCTGGGATCAAAATTCAAGAAACCAACCTGGATGGTTAGTATTAAGACACTAAGATGGAAATATTAAGACACTAATTCAAGAAACCAAAAGGTGAGGTTCGATCCTCGCAATTACCTTCCGGCCTTCCGGTTTCCGCGGGGCATGGCGTGCCTTGTTGTCGCGTGATCCTGTAGTCTACAGCCTCCGAACTGGAGCCGTGCCGCATGTAACGTATACCCTGCCAAGTCCAGGACATTTTCCTCTTGAACTTCACTTCAATGTACTTCAATCCTATGGGTCAAAAGTACATGAATTTGAATGAAATTGAACTAACATCTTACCAACATATAGCAAAATTAAATTGATCATCTGACCCAAAAATGGTCCCCACTGCTAAGAATGGGGTATGCTAAGAAATGGGCTGGTTCATGCTAAGAATCACCAGAAAAGGTCCCCACTCACTGGGGTATGCGCTGCCCGAGCTCGGGCAGCGGGTCCAATCCCCAAGGGACTGGACTCGCATTGGCGTAGCCCAGAAACGCCCGCCCGCTGAATGAGTTCTTTTAAGGCCTCTGAAACCTTGGTACTTTGAGATACTTTGAGTGCTTTTGATATATAAATATATATAAATCAATGGATATATATATATACACATTATACATATGTATGTATATATATATATATATGTATACACATTATACATATATATATATATAATATACATATTATATTCCATATATAGTATTGTGCCCCCTTGTCTGTTTAAGAGGTGACCCGAATAGTTCAGTCACAAGAACTGGATGGGAATGGGACTCAAGAAGGCTTTGTGGTGGTTGACAGTTTCTCAGTAAGACCTTATAGTTGGCGTTGGTTGCCTAGCTAGCTGGTTTCGTTTTCGGCCCGGGGATACGCTGCATGAGGAGAATCATCATTATGAAAGTATGGATTCTTCAGGTGGGTGGCTATGGTGCAAAGGTACATACCCACTTGTTACATAGTTCAATGGTTCAAGACCCGCAAAGGCAACCATCCCTATTAGTGAGTCCATACGTTAAATGATATTATTATCATGTACTTATGTATATATATATTGTTATTATATGTTAATATGTTATTGTTTTATATATAATCAACTGTCACACACACACATATATATATTTAGATCAGCCCAAGAGCCAAGGTTCAGGCACCATTTTTTGGGAGTTGCGCCTGGTTTTTGCAACTCTCTGGACTGGTTAGACAGGTCCAAGTTCGTCGAACCAGTCGAACCAGTCGAACCGCCGGCGGGCTCTGGAAAAAAGTCGGATTCTGGTACGGCTGCTGGATGTTGGTTTGAAGTGAGCTCCAAAAACCGGACATTTCCCTGGCAATTTTACTGGAAACATGATGAAGCTTTGGATTTTGGGGTGCAATATTTCTGGACAAATCATGACAAATCCAGATTCGTTGCTGGCCGAGTCTATGGATACTCAGGATATCTGGCAATCTTTGTATTTGTTCGACGTAGGCAGGTGTGAAGTTGACTCCGGCAATACGGAGCACCAATAAATAGCCCATCCAGGACCCCAATGCCTTACTATCTTGTCGAAATGTGCCAGAGTGCTGGCCGTTTTGTAGACCGGGAGGCTCCCATACTGAAGAAGTGGTGACATGACTGGCTCGAGGGGGCGCTGGCGGCAGTCAAAGAACTGCATGCCAGCGGGAATCTCATGGTGTGATTTTTGCTGCAAGTCTTGAGAGATTTCTCAAGAAACAAAAGAAGAGTCACACATTCTGTGGGGTTTAAACTGTTTAAACAATGTCAAAGACTTCCCCTTGGAGATCTTGGCAAGACTATCCAAGATTGGTGTTTTATCAGCTGCTTGGTGGATGCATTCTTCATGGCCATCCCAATGACAGTTATCACTTGCCTATGAGCTACAGACAGGATGCTGATCCCCAATGACTACATCATGTTTTTGGTAACCCCAAACAGATAGAAACTCTTGTCTTTACCAGCATAGTAACCCCCAACAAGATTAAAAACATACTCAAACAGTCAGTACTTCACATCCTACTAAAATAGCGACCACGTTCTATTTTATGTTTTTTGTTGGCTTTCTAAACCACAGAATTCGCAGGTTGGGGTTGGCTTTTGTGCGCTGCGCACCCATGGGAGCCTCCTTGAACTGTGCCCAGCCACGCCAGAAGGAAGGTCGCTGGGGGTACCAGGGATCAACTTGCTGAAAATGTCAGGTTTCTTGGTGATTTGATGGTGATTTACTGGTGATTTATGGCGATGAATTTTATGGTGATTTTTTGTGGTGATGAATTTTACGGTGATTCCATGGGATTTTCCGGGGATGTTTTTTTGATTGGAAATGGAGTAATCATTTAATCCCTTCCCCCTAATATTTATTATCATCAAGGGGCTCAGTTCATGAATAGATCCAATACTACCCTCTGGTAAACTAACATAACTATGGAAAATCACCATTCTTAATGGGAAAATCCACTATTTCTATGGCCATGTTCAATAGCTTTTTGTATGTTTACCAGAGGGTAAGCCATGGTTTTAATCAGGGTGTTTAACATTGGGATGGGATTCATCGGATATGTTTTCTGAGAAGGAGTTCACCATCCCCAAGTCATCACCATGTTTATGGGTGGGATTGAAACCCATGAAAAATGTGGTGGTTTATCGGTTTATCATTGTTTTACCCACATGAATTACTTGAATGAATCCAACAATGGAACATTGAAACAAAGTTCTACAGCGCTGGTGTCAGGTATATTGTGGCAGCTCTTCAGTTCAAAAGAAATCGACCAACTACATAAAATGATAAATGTTGAGCAACTGATTGTTTTCAAGAAAGATGTGGAAATAGTTGATTTTGACTGTATGAGAGTGGTAGCTCTTGAGCCGTTGTGCCAGTCGACCAAAAGGAGTTTGACAGATAAGTCTGCTGGAACTTGGATCGGCCACATGTTTGTTCTGCAAAAAGATAGAAAAGCAAAATAATGCCTAAAGTAGTGGTGGATTATTGTTTTTATTGGGGTTACAAACAACTATTAAATATGCCATGTTTCTATGGCTGCGTGTCAAGACTTTTCTTTAAGGGAATCCATCAGACAGGCTGACAGGCTTTTGCCATCCCAAACAGTAGGGCTTTCATGAACATTTTCCGTCACATAGATATTCTCGACACCTGCGGCTAATCTAAGATATTAAATTTGCACCGGAAGCTAGGAATGAACAATCATGAAGAATCCGTGCACATAGATCATATATTAGATTCTGGTTGGTGGTTTGGAACATGTTTTTTCCCATATATTGGGAATAATTAATATAATATGGTGGTTTGGAACATTTTTTTCCCATATATTGGGAATAGTATATAAATATATACAATATGATATAATCCCAACTGACTTTCACTCCATCATTTTTCAGAGGGGTAGGTCCACCACCAGCCAGGTGCCAGACCCAAAGGGTCGGCATTGCATGACTCGCAGCTGCCACTGAGCTGTTTTTGGAATTTTTGGGAAACCGTTTGGGCCTCCAAAATGGGTGAAGTTGGGATCAGAAACCTGGGTAGAAACCTGGGATTTTAAGCCTCACAACTTGGGATATCTTGGGATATGGGGCCCCTCTAGCCTCTATAACTATGGCTATATATCTACTGTACCTGCAACTGGAACTGCACCCCCAAGTATATGGGTACGGTTCAAAAAGACCACAAGGACAGTATTGGATGATCTTGGCCATTTTGACGATCTGACTCGCGGATCTTGCGGATGGGGGGAACCCCTATCTCGAACCAGTTTTCCAGCTCCCCATTTGGAGTTAAGCTAACTGTCTGTACTAACCATCTGCAAGTAACTGAGTTTCAAGAATGGGAAACAGCATAAAGTAGTCATTCCATGTCATTCCAGCCCAGCATTTTCTAACTTACTTGTGCATCAAGCTAGTATACAACTCGGCATGAGAGGGTCTATGTTCTGGATGAACGAGGCATAGGGACTATTTGGTATGACATGGGAAGGCAGTGGATGGCATGGTGGAGTTTGATTCTGCCACAGTAACTTGGGTAGAGTGACTGCATCAACCAAGAAATTCTTGTTTGGTGCTAAGATCTCTTCTTTTACCCTCTGGTAAACAGCCACATAGCTATGGAAAGATCCACTATTTTTAATGGGTAAATCCACTATTTCTATGGCCATTTTCAATAGCTATTTTGACATAACCAGAGGGTATGTTCATCCCAATTGGGATGATCATCCGCAATGACATCCCCTCTACTCTTTGTTGCACTTCAATTTTCATGATAGAATATGATATTCGGGATAATCCAACAATATGGGATAATATATTATGATATTTAATGGGATATATAATACATAATATTGTTATATATGATATATAATATAATCCCTTATTTTTTTGATTAACATATCAAATTCCATGTAATCGGTATAAATATGATAATCCAACAACAATATATAAATATAACATAATATAACAACCATTAAAATGGACTATTTTGCTAAGATCAAGTCACATCTCCAGCCATCTCCAGTGATGTTTAGCCACCTCTGAGGCTCCGTCTCACACCAGAAGTCCGTGCGCGCATTCTTTGGCTCCTGGCCGGTGACTGGGCGCGCTGGTGGCCTGGGGATTTCACTGATTTACCCTCTGGTAATTTGTTACATAGCTATGGAAAGATCCACCATTTTTAATGGGAAAATCCACTATAAATGGTAATTTTCAATAGCTTTTTGTATGTTTACCAGAGGGTAACCCAGAAATTTCACTGATTTAACCAACAAACGTAGTGATTTCCATGGCAGGATATCATGGCACCTGGAGCCGGGAAGCCACGACCTTTGGCCATGGACATCGAGTTGTGGGATGCCAAGGAAACCACAACTTCGGCCATGGCCATGTAAAATCTATAGTAAAATCATCCAAACATATCAAAACATTTGTCAGCCTGATGGATATTTGTTTCGGAAGGTGTTTTGGGCACCTCGTTCTGCTGGCACCTCAACCACAGACTTGATCCAGACCAAATCTCAGCCGCATGAAGGGGCGGTCAGCCACCTTTGTTGATGGATAGTGGCATGGGCTTTGCCAACGTTGCATTTTATCATTGATGAATTGGTTGAAAGGAGCATTCACCGGGACAAAAGATGCCGGAAGATGGCAAACAATGGGTTCCGGTGATGTTTCCACAAAATTGAACCAATGTCATCTCATAGCTGTTCCTGTCTACTTGGGAGAAGCAGCTGCATTTGACAGGTCACTTTTCGATCCAGACTCGTTGCAGCAGGACCATTCTCCCATAAGTCACTCTCAAGTCAAACAAATCCTGATGCATGTTGATGCTATTATGCTTTACATTTCATTTTTCATCCATCTATCATAATCATGGGGATATACATACATATATACATACATATATATAATTATATATAATTATATATATACACAATTATATATATATATCCATCATGGTCAATGGTTGAATTATATAATGATATTGGGGATTGTCGTCAATCCAGTTTCATAGGATTATATGGCCATTATGGTTGGGTTCCCATGGCATAGGATGGATGATGATGCCACCGATATCTGGTTACTACTATTACTATCATTATCCGTTTCATTTCGTGTATATATATATACACACCATCATCTACCTATCACCATCATTCTGAAAATGGGGGGATACCTCAAAATAGCCATCAAATAGTGGGGAACATGACTTTCTGAAGTATCACATTGCTTTTTCCCCTGCATTTTCAGATGCACTCATATTCTTGGCAATACACAGGCGTTATATTCCCATTACATACTCATTCAAAAATCCCATTTTGTTGGTTCAACCAGCCATGTAATTTGACCATGGGCCCCATGGGCTCAGTTTTTGTATCGTCTGGCAACCCCTCACTTGGAGGATCCTCCGACGGATCGCTTCGGTTTACCATCATGGCCAGTTTTTGTCCCATGGATCGTGGGTGATCCACGGTTATCCCAGATGAAAATGGCTGAAAATGGCTGAACTACGGTTCCTAACCAGTTCCGATCCGTGGAATCCGTGGGGTGATCCAAGCAGAATATCTGCAGACCTGATTCCCCCGACTTCAACGCGAGGCGAATACGGGGACTTCGTTTGCTTGCAGCCGGTGACGCATCATAGCTGCACCGCAAAGTCCGGGGAAAGACATGGGCCTGTTCCTTTCATGCAATATCAATGGAATCTGAATGCAACATGAATGGGATGATGGTAGTATAATCATAGGATATTAATGGAATGTTACTGCATGTTGTTTTTGGACAGTACTTGGATAATGGGAGTGTGCAATCAATGAAGATACCTTCAATCCAACAAGGCTAGCTAGAAAAAATAAACATCGACAAATAGGGTATTTTCCACAATTTTCCAGCACGCCATGTTTGATTCTGGGAGCGTAACTTAGGGCTTAGAAATTTCTAAAATTTCTGGGTCTGAAAAATCCGGAGATGCCCGTGGGTTTATGTGGTGTATCAAACAAAAGATTGGGATGAACCAATGGAATGGTGACTACAGTAGTGGATACATACGGTGGGTGTACACGGCGGAATTTAATATAATATAATATATATATATATAATATAATATAACATAATATAATATAATATAACATAATATAATATGATATAACATAATATAATAGAATATGATATAATATATATAATATAATATAATATAACATAACATAATATAATATGATGTATCATGAACACTGGAATCTGGCTGTGTTTGCAAATGGGAGATACCCAGAAGACGTTTTTTTTTTTTTAACGTATTTCGTGAGGATATGATCCATATTCGGGGATCTCAGAAACCAATGACCAGCAAAACATGGGTGGAATTTCAACAGCGCAGCAAAGATGGGGATTCAACGCTTTCTGCAAGTTTTTTTGTGACCAGTTGAATGAGGTAAACGTGCATCATTACCTGTGGTTCAAACATGTTAAAACCTGTGAAAAATCACCTTGTGCTGATGGCCATCGGTATCCGAAGAGAATGCAACCAATCACGAAAAAACGATGAAAATCTCAGTTGTTTCACAGTCAGCCACTATTTCCTGTAGAAAATAGTTACTATTCTCTTATGTACCATAGAAACTTACTTCTGTTTTCATGGACCTGGATTTTTGACCCATGCTTGGAGCTCCAGGAATTTGCTCGGAACCTGCTATGAGATGCGCATGGACAACCAGTCCTGCTTTTGGAGATGCAAAGTGCCTTGATTTAACCAATGATATTGTCTTTCTGGAGTAGCTAGAATGTTGTAATTTCCGAGAGTCCTCACTCAATTTGAATGCAGATATTTTTGAAACGTCCATATTCTATCTACAAGGTGACTAGTCACATGGATATCAGTTTGGGCTCCACAGAACATGCACTTATTGTTACCAGTGAACACTGGAATTCTCATCTAGACTCTGCAAATCCAACCTAGCACTGGTTTTCTACAGGTTCCCCTCCGGTGTCATCAAACATGGCGTGCTGGAAAAATACACTATAAACAGAACATGGTTTTTAGAGGTGATTTTCCTATAGTACACTAAAAAAAGATGTTTTTTTATAGGTGATTTTCCTATTAAAAGCCCCATTTCTAGTGGATTTCCCTGCTTGTAAAGCCGTTTGATGACACCTGCCATCGTCTGGCAGGTGGATTTCCTGTTGAAAGCCGCAGGGAACTTCCAGCTGCATCTGGGGCCGAAAGCCAAAATTTCTGGGGGTCATGGTGGAAACTACCATGTTAAACCACCATTCTCCGATCTGGTACTGACAATGATTCAATTAATATTCAATGATCACCCCAAGATATTGATGGTTTCAACTTGTGATTTTTCCACTTTTTCGAAGTTTCATCCTGCTGATCCACATTTGGGAGGAGGATTCCAATGACCCATATCTTTCGGATGGGGTGAAACAACCAGGCAGCAACCACCAAGAAGAGAATGTAAAGCTATCCCGGTCTCTCCTGGAAGGCTGAAAAGTGGATTTACTGATTAGAAACAGACAATTAGCATCTGGTTATTAGAACATGACCATTTTTCACTTATAATGAGGGTAGCACTTAGGAATGGGGTTGAATTGCTTGCTGTATATCTTCCAACGATGCTTGAATTATTTTGAGGTCTCCTCTGAAAACAGTGCAGCAGTGATAGCTGGGAGAGCATGAATTTGATGTGGAAAGCAGTCATGGTTTTTGATGGTAAATGATCCAGATAGATCAGATAGCAACAATGAACCTGGGGGGTTTGTCAGAACCTGAAGACCCTGGTATGCAAAAAATGTGGTGGGAATCCCAAGATTGCCAATATCAGTCCCTTTGCGAATCCCGTTCAAAGTGTGGATATGGCCAACATGGGGAAATCCTTGCTGGTGGTCCAACGCTACCCAGCATTCCATAGCTGCCATAGCTGAAGTTTCCAGTGATCTCAAGTGTGCGTTGCAGTTCCAAAACTTCATTTTCAAAGGACAATGGACTTGGCTACTTGCCTTATGTACTTACTACATAGGTGAACATATCATACGTATAACAACATATAGTAATGCAGTAATAAATAAATATATATATATATACATATATATATATGTTTGTATATAATATGTATACATTATATACACGTATGCATATATGCATCATGTATCCTATCAGGAAGCAGAATGGACCACCAAGAAGCCTCATGAATGGCTAGTATGGCTAGTTTCTATTGTTTAAACCACCAGCTCCTGTTGGTTGTAGCCCACCCAACCCACTACTGTATATAGTCATATCCAAGCTACGACTAGCTAATAATTAGACCTAACAATCTATTAGTCGACTAGTATGAAAGATGCACTTCTGCACAGTGGACCCATGATGACCCATGTTTTTTTGCTCAGGCAAATGTCGATGAAATGTGATCAGGACACCTGTGTGGCTGAGCTTGCGGATGGCGTTTTGCAGGGATACTTACCATGGCGGTCACATGGGGTCAACACCAAAGATCCAGCGCATTCTTTTGGGAAGTTACTTGCACTACTAGGGATCCTGGTTTCCAGGTTAAACACGGGACTATTTCTTCATCTGTGGGGGCAAGCAGCCAAACAATTGGGGGTTAACTAGGGTCAGTATCGATGCTAACCTTAGGTGGTGTGAAAAGTCTGAAACGTGGAGGTACAGTGCCAAGAGTGACCTGACACAAAGTTTGCTTGGAGTTTCTTCACAAAGAACGAGGAAATGGCGTTTGTTTTGTTTGCGTCGAATTATGGGCGTACTCGGACAAGTAGAATCTACACTGCGCAGATTTGATATGATTTTTGGGATTTGAGGTGTTCCACCTGCACATGGGCATGGGGCAAAAATGGGTGCTCTATAAATTGTCTGTTTGATTCCATAAACAGACTCTATTTTTATTGTTTTGCTTCACTATGCTTCACCTTAGCCTTAGATATTGATCCATACTGGTGATGAAACATGATGAAACACCAGTTCTAGCTTATATAGTTGAACCATGTTGAACCTCCTGTTTTGTTAATCACGACTTTCTTCCTGCTGAAACCATCTGAACTACCCATGGGCTTTTTGCTGGTGAAAGCCCATGTTCCATGTGTTGCGCGGCAGACAATGAGGTGCTTCTGCTCACAGTTATTCGGTTGTTAAAGATCCCCGGCACTGCACTGGATGCGCCTTTTGGGTGGGTCGATCTGCCTTTTTTCAAAAAGTGGTGGATGGCCCGATGGCTTGAAATCATGACATCCCCAAGGGAACGATTTGGCTTCAGTTCCCAGGAGCATCATTGGAGCAGAACATTGGAGTTGAACTGCCCTGAAAAAGTGTAGAACTCCAATGTTTTTTTTGGTCACCAAAAGTTTCAAATGTTGAATGGCTCACAAAAGCTTCACCCATCATATCCCATCATTATTTATATTATTTATCATTATCAGCCTGTTCTTCAGCATTCTCTCGGCATTTTAAGCCACCACGTCCGTCGGCCGTCGGTCCTTAGGAATGCTTTGAATTGTGACTGGCTGGCGCTGCATGACCTTCATGTGGTTCTCTTCAGCACTGGCTTAGCGAGACCATGGAGCCATGGCAGTTGTTTGTTTAAGTTCCATGTCGCATCATAGCCCCCCGATATAAAGATAGCACAAATAGACAGCAAAATTCCCCTACTAAGATAGTGTAAGATAGTGTAAGATAGTGTAAGACAGTGTAAGATAGTGTAAGATAGTGATACATACACAATGATTTCTACTCTTATGATATGTTATATCTCTCTGGGGTCGCTATATCAACATATCAATCGGAACCACTCCACTGTACCTCTTCTAGGGCCACCCATCAAGATGATGCAAAGTCGGGTTTTCCTGCCTTGGTGATTTTGGCCTGCGATAATCTGATGTGAAAATCATCAAAGATCGGGATTTGCATGGATTCAACCAATCTCACATCCTCCATGGTGCTGGTATATTTTCCTACATCTGGACCCTTTTTTGGGGGATAAATGTCGGTAAATATACCATACTTGGAGCATACGGGAATGTTTTGGGGATTCACTATCCATTGTCAGTGCTGAAAATCTGAGGAACATGGTCCTGCTCCTCTATTCGCTCCTCTCCTCCCAGAGCTCTTTAGTACCTTGGTGCGGACTTTTGATGGGTAGAAGTCAAAGAGATGCCCGAAGAATTTCATGTTACCCTCCGGAAATCAAAGATGGCCATGGAACATCCATCATTTCTAGTTGATTTTCCCATTAAAGCCTTCATTTACATGGGATTTCCCAAAATTATGGAAGATGTGCCCCGAGCTTTCTTTCAAATACATATTTTCACATCCGCGGATCGTGGATCGCGATTTTTAGCGCGGACATCTCCAGCCGTTTTTGGAGCGCAGGTCATGTCTCAACAAGCGCTTCACTGGCTTTGGGATATCGTCACTGGCTCAACGAGCCGTTGAGCTGTTGGTTTTTTTCGAATTCGAATGGGACGATTCCCAGTGATCTCACCATGTGGGGTCACAGTAACTAAGCAAAAAATTAGCTAAGACATGTGCCAAAGTTAGGATCCAGGTCAATTGTGTGAGGTTGCCAAGATCTGAAATTGAAGGTCAAAAACCAGGTTGCCAACATCATCCATAAAATGTTTATCATCATTTTTGAGGTCTTCCAAACTCCCAGGATCCTCCGGGGATGTGAAGTTTTCATGGGGGCACTGGGCACATAAGATTACGCTGTTTAAGCAGACGTATTAATAACTAGCAGCTGGGTAAACCTCCCAAGAGGTTTTGGGCCTATTCTGAAGTTGAACATAAGTGACTTAAACCATCATGTCCACCACTGTTGGTGGTTTCTCCCAATTGTCACGGAGGACTCCCCATGTTGGACATATGGAAGTGGATCACCTTCCTGATTTTTTCTCATCCCCCTATCAAAGACCCTCCTGAAATCATGGTTTAAACCATGGTTTAAACCATGGTTTAGTAGGGAATGTTAAACTTTTTCACATCATTGGGACCAGACTTCGCGGGTGTTTAATGTGATGGGATTCGATGGGATTAGCGGTGATTCCGGGATTCGGGATGGGTCAATAAACACCAACTCTTGCGCGACAAGAAAACTCGTGGGCACCAGGGTTTTGACCGGGCCCATACCCAAACGAGACCATATCAAACCTGACACAGCACCGGCTATACCTTCAATACCAAGTCTCCACAAAAACTCCTTCATATATACAAACATTGCACAACCAATTGCCTATGCCCCACCAGTCCTATGGCTTTTGCCGGAAAATCCATGTTTTTGCCCCCAGCCTCCTGTTTTTTGCCGCTCAAATCCTACCAAAATCCTCCATTTTTTCACCTAAGACATGTGTTTTTCCCCCCAGATCCCCGATGTTTTTCTCCGAGGTGACTGGCTTCTCCAAGCCTTGGCTCTGCAGCAAGGAACCTCTGGAGGCAAAGTCCCTGGCACCTCGGACTGGGCAGATCCGGGATTTCACCCTCTTCTAGGTGTTTTTTTTCCAGTGGAAAAGAATGAGGTGAATGTTTTTTCTTGGGCATTCTGAATTTCACTATTTCTGGATAATTTCCAGGGCCCACCAGTTGGAAGCTGCTCAAGCTGCTCAAGCTGCTCAAGCTGCTCTGCAGGCCGAGCAGAGCGGTCGAACATTTCTTGTACCTCATGGTTCTTTGTTATGAAAACAAAACATTGCAAAGGGCCATTCAAAGGAGGCTGTCTATAGAGGATTTGCAGCGCCTGCTTGTGGGAGAAGTGTGGTCTTGCAACCCCTCCCTTGAATGGCCGTAGGCAACGTTTTGTTGTCCACTTGCACTTTACGTACCATTCAAAAGAACATTAGAGGTTCATCAAATACTGCACCTGCCACGACAAAATGGAACCGGAGGTTCACCAAATCCTGCTCCTGCCATGAAAAATGGAACTAAAGGTTCACCAAATAGTGCGCGTGCCGCAAAAAATGGAGCTAGAGGTTTACCAAATACTGCGCCTGCCACGAAAAGTAATAGTTTGAAGCGCCGCGGATTGACTATTATGAAAGAGCCAATTACAATGGGTTTTGCGATTTCCAGGGACAGCTGCTTCGGCCAAAATCGAGGTACTCCCCACGCGAAAACACACATCACAACGTTGGAATCCAACATTATGCTCGTTTTTCGTGGCAGACGTGGGACAACAAGAGTGAAAATCATAACGTTGGAGACGTGTCAAAAAGGAATATATCGACTTTTTGTTAACATGTTTCCAACGTTATGATTTTCACTCTTGTTGTCCCACACCTGCCACGAAAAACAAGCATAACATTGGATTCCAACGTTATGAATTAGGGTTTCGCCACACGTTTGGCCACCTGGCCCTTCAAGTTCCTTGCGCCTGCCACGAAACATGGAAGTATAGGTTCACCAAATACTGCGCCTGCCACGAAAAATGGAACTGGAGGTTCACCAAATAATGCGTCTGCCATGAAAAGCGGAACTAGAGGAACTAGAGGTTCATCAAATACTGCGCCTGCCACAAAAAAATGGAGAGGTTCACCAAATACTGCGCCTGCCACCAAAATGAAACAGGAGGATGAGCACATATTGCGCCTGCCACGAAAAAGCGCTGTACAGAGTCACCAAATATTGTGCTTGCAACAAAGTAGCAAATACACTGGAAAAGGGATCACCCAAAATGACATGCACATCATGTTGCCTGAACCTTGCACTTAAGTGATTAACAAGATAGCTTCCATGCCACATCAAAAAAAACATCTTTCGTGCCCTCAAAAATCGAGGTTTTGAGGCTTCAAGGTGGTGGTTATGAGCCCTAGTAATGGACATCTAGTGGTAGGATCTTTGTGGATCTTCATTGAAATTAGATGGATACTTGAATATGAATGGATCTTAAGCCAGCATGAAGAAACGGGGACTTAAGCCAGCTTTTTTGGTAACGGTTGTCGTTTGATGGGATATGAACGGGGGATGAAGCGACAACGATGAGTGTGTGTATATATATATACGTAAAGAACCTGGAACCTTAGAATTTGTCGACTCTTTTTGGAGACATCATGTTCTCACAATGGTATTGTAAAAACATCGTGTTTTCTGAAAAAACATAGTGTTTTGGGAATGTCATCTATAATCCTTTGCAATATAGATATTATAGCCTTCACTATACTCTCACATCCATTGATTCTCTTCGCTATCCAAGCCGCCTCTCAAACAGGATGGCTCTACACCATTCATGGTGTGGTGGATGTGGTGGTGGGCCCACAGAAATTGCATCAGGATCAGGATATTGATTTTAAGATATCATTTATGATCAACATGGTTGAAAGATACAGTCCACAATAGGAAGAACAAGGATTTCATCAAATCCTTTCAACTCATGCAGTGGCAATTGTGACAACCAATCCCGGCTCCATTGCGGCCCATTTTTGACAGCGCCGTGTGGGTTGCAGCGCAGCTGTTTCAGGCCAGCTAGAGTCCTGCAAAGCAGCTTCATGTGTTTGAGAGTTTGAGGCAAGACATGCTAGAACTCTACATGGTTCAACCTCTTTTTACTGCCATGCGCTGGCCTTTCCCTCGAGAAATCGTTTTTGCTCAATTGGGACCTTGTTGGCATAGGTGTCAGCTTAGGTTAGCCCTGCCATGAGTTCAGCCTCCGTTGAGGATGATGCAAAGCCAAAGCTTGGTTTGGATGGCTTGGCTTCAGAGTGGGAAAACTTTTCCTCGATACGGGACCATCTGCGTCAACAGAATGCGGCAGTGTTGTTCCCATCAAGTATCACGGAAAATGTGAAAAGTGTGAATCATCAACACATCTTTGACACCTTGAAGCCTCTCGTAGAGCGAATGGCACAAACACCTGGCATGCCTCAACCAGGCATTGACCGGCTCAAGGAAGAGATCACACATTTGTATGAAAAATGTAGCACGTTACCAGATGACCTGGTGGTGATGGGTGATGGCTGGATGATTCGCAAGTTCTGCTCGTTTGTGAAGATGAAGGTGCGCACCAAGAAGGTGAGCACAGCTACTTGGTTTAATCATTTTGGTGGAACCCCCGTGGACTTCATCATTGCTGTCTTATCATCTTATGCTGAAGAGGGTTCATCCGTTTGATGTCATTTGGTGACGCATGCAATTGATCTCTAAATCCGGCACGGCTCAACTCATGGAAATGGAAACAGAGTTTGACCCATGCCCATGCCCCTAGACACCAGTTATGCCCAGCTGTCTCTGTCCTTCAGGTTGAAAACTTCCAGGAGCTTTGCCTCATCCTGAAGCCGGACTTGAAGGATATGCTGCTTCTGGAGGGGTTCCAAGATCAACACATGGAGTGGGCCCATGAGGGTTACAAATTATAACATCAAGAAACTGTTCTCGCTGGACACATGTGTTGTGAAACCGTTTGCCCCAGCCGATGCGGGGGTGGCTAGGACTTGGTGATGGAAGTGAGGAGGAAGCACCAAGCAAAATTAGATGCGCGGAAGGCGCTGCTTCCCCGTATGGATCTTCAGCTCAGTTTCATATGGTTACAATGTGGTTCTCTATGTTTTTCAATCAACTGAGACCTTTGGTTGAAGAAGTTCATATGTTAAGAAGTTCAGATGCATGGAACAAAACATCGTGCGCTATGTATATTCTACCATGGCCATATCATACAACATCATCATGCAACATCATGCGACAACTTAGATAATCACATATAATCACCTTTCACCATTGCATACACCGAAAGAATCTATGGATGCCTGCTTGACAGGCACTGATGGAATCAAAGCAGAAACCTGATCCTGATGCGTACGACGCCGAGGATGCTGCAAGCAGCACCAGTGGCAGTAATGATGATGGGAGTGATGGGAGTGATGCGGAATCTCAAGACCAGGACATCAATGATGAGATCCGGGGCCAAGACATTCCAGACCAACCCCAGCCTATGGCCCCAGATTCATTGCCTCTTTTTGGAGATGGCCATCCAATTTCATCTGCGGGAGCCACCGTGGCCACACCCGCCCATCCAGCTCCAGAGACGACCCGCGGTCCTTCGCCAGACTCGGCAGCAAATTCTCTCTCGGCTTCTTTGCCATCGCCTGGTCCGTTGGAAGGCGTCTCACGGTGACCGGGGTGATTAGATAGGAGCTCATGAAAGTGAATGTTTAGTAGCCCATTGGATCATCAAAAAAGGTTCCATGGATAATTACTGTAGCATCTTATGCTGATCAACTGTTTGTGGGCATTCTGGTCAAGCAAAATGATGTTAAACCATTTAATCAAGAACTTATCAATCATAGAAAGGGGAAAGCCGAGAAGTAGCGCATGCCCCCATCGATTTCAATCTATGTAGTTTTCCCACGTTCGTCATGTATCCCCAAAAGAAACCATAGCTACCGCAGGTGATTCGGATCTTCAACTTGCCAAAGCTGATCAAGATCTTCAGGCAATGGTCCAATCATTGGCGGCTGCCAAGTCCCAATTGCAAGCGTCACTTTCTCAGCACTAAAAGGGGTGAATGGTGGTGCGTTCAAGGTTCACCCTTACTTGGTGATCTGCCTTTGGTGGTTTGAGTTTTGATGATGGTTCAGGTTTGGTCCTATATATATAGTTTATTTTATACTTTGCGATCTGATATTTTAGTCATGCATGTCTATCGTATAGTTCTTTGGAATCTTCTGTCCCTTTTGGTGCCTCTCACCTGAACAATTAAGGTTGCAAGAGAGGAAGCGGCACCTCAACGCATCCATTGCAAAGATGAAGGCTGAACCGATGGAACCATCCCAACGACCGAAGAGTTCAGGACCATCTTGGGTTCGATCTACAGAAACCGAAGTGTCTGGTAAGATGTCCAAAACAAATTGAAGTTATATACTAAAAGATGAAACTGAAACGAAAAGTCATATCCACTACTTTGTGCTATACCATCATTGCATCGCAATTGCAGTTTATTCCATTTTTTATGTTCACCCTTTGTTACTGTAAACTGAACAGATGAAATCACGTATCATATCGATATTGTCGAACTGATTTCAAAACATGATGAATCGTGATGAATCATGATGACCCAAGTTGGCTTGTCACGTTTTCCAGGAAAAGATCGGGCATTGCCAACCCCTGTCCGTGGGCATGCTGACAACTTGGAGACGCAGCCCATCGATATCATGAATGCGGACGTCCCAAAGTCACCTCCCGCAGTGGCATCTCCAGGCTTGACTGCCGACCAAAACCGGAAGAAGTTCAAGGACCAGTGCAAGCCAGAGAAAGCCCCTCAGCCCACTCTGCCTCCTCCATCTGCTGCTGTGGATTTGCATGGACCTGGCCATGCTGAGGCTGCTGAGGACTGAAGGGGTGGTATGCCAGCTTCATATGCACAAGAAGAAGTTTTATAAATATAGTGTCACCTGTCACCTTGGCTCATACCATAGTGATCGCATCTCTTAACTTGAGAACTGGAAATGCCCACTGTGGGCCCGATGTAAAATCAAATTACTTTACTTCGAGTTATCCCCACCATGACATTTATACGTTTGTTACTGGCAAATCTTCTGGCATTCTACCTGACATATCTTCTAGCATTTTATCTGGCATATCTTCTGGCATTCTATCTGGCATATCTTCTGGCATATCATCTGGCAAATATTCTGGCACTCTATCTGGCAAACATTCGGGCACTTTATCTGGCAAATATTCTGGCACTTTATCTGGCATATCTTCTGGCATTCAATCTGGCATACCTTCTGGCATATCTTGTGGCATTCTATCTGGCATATCTTCTGGCATTTTATCTGGCATATCTTCTGGCATTCTATCTGCCATATCTTCTGGCATTCTATCTGGCATATCTTCTGGCATTCTACCTGGCATATCTTCTGGCAAATGTTCTGGCATTCTATCTGCCATATCTTTTGGCATTCTATCTGACATATCATCTGGCAATTCTTCTGGCATTCTATCTGGCATATCTTCTGGCATTCTATCTGACATTCTATCTGCCATTTTATCTGGCATACCTTCTGGCATTCTATCTGGCATACCGTTTGGCATTCTATCTGCCATATCTTCTGGCATTCTATCTGGCATATCTTCTGGCACTCTATGTAGCATATCTTCTGGCATGCTATCTGGCCGTTGAGGTCCAGCGGTCCGCACTGAGCTCGGAAGGTCCCAAGTTGAGGTCCAGCGGTGCGCACTGAGCTCGGAAGGTCCCAGGTTGAGGTCCAGCAGTGCGCACTGAGCTCCGAAGTTGGCGAAGAGCTTGGCCAAGAGTTGGCAAAGCAACAGTGGACGTGGAAGTGGAGGCAGAGGTGGTAGAAGAGGAGGAGGACGCGGAGGAGGAGAAGGAGGAGGAAGGAGGAGGAGGAAGAGGAGGAGAAGAACAACTCTGATAAAATCTAACA
>Ga0126342_10005571_pt1 | contig 22021 bp, 14 predicted proteins | sample Cyp1metagenome_FD_92528 | JGI IMG/M metagenome (GOLD analysis project Ga0126342, IMG submission 92528) | Coral microbial communities from Lord Howe Island, Old Settlement Bay, Australia - Cyphastrea 1 metagenome | ecosystem: Host-associated > Invertebrates > Cnidaria > Coral ...
ATGCCCCCAAAACCCTTGGATTCATTCTATGTGTAACCTTTTTTGTAGCATTCTAAGTGTTAATCCGTGTGGTTAATTTTCCAAAACGTCATTCTAAGTTTCAGTTCGCTACTATATATATATTATGTGTGCATCGGGAAATCCATTGATACCATATCTTAATCCATATGTTTTTCAAATAACATATACCTAATATACAAAAAACGTGATGAAATTATATATCCAAGATTCATGTTCAGCTCCAACCCTCGCAACTGCAAGTCCGACAGCAATACCAATGCCTCCCTCCAACGTGCGCTCTGTCCACACGCCGAAACGGCTGCAGTGTAGAGAACCTGCAGCATATTCTGTGGGTGTTTCCAAAACAGGCAGCTTGAATAATTTTCCACCCCAAAAAAGCACTACCATCTGGTTATTTAACATAGCCATGGAAAATTGCCCATTTATGGATGGTTTACCTATTAAAAATGGGTGGATCTTTCCATGGCTATGTAACAAATAACCAGAGGGTAAACCCCAAACAGCATCTATCTTAGTGGAAAAAAACTGGTCAATCCAGTCAATCCCCTGCCAGGCGCCACATTTCGTTGCAGCGCTGCCAGATCCACCAAGGACAGGTGGTGCAAGGCGAGTTGCCACTGGCCACGTTTCCCACATGCGCCGATGGCCTTGCCGTGGGCGATGACATCTGGCGTTTGGACCATGCAGAATGGATTGGTTGGGAAAATCACGAAACCGTTGTGCAGTACATCTATGTGAATACAACATATGTATATATATATATAATCAATGGTTTCCTGGTATACCAATGGTAATATATTCAGTTGTATATGGCAAAACCAATGATATATGCGATATACCATTGATATACCATTGATATATCATTGATATACCATTGATATACCATTGATATACCATTGATCAGTTGGTATATATACATATGGTGAATACTACCAATTCTATATACAACCCACATTGTTTTGTCCTGCAGATTTTCCCTACCAAGTCCTGGAGCCAAATGGCGACCAAAGAACCCATTTGGAAACCGATGAGCCTACGGCAGGCTCCCAGTTGTGGGTATGGTGCACATAAATATGTATATATATATATATGTATTAAAATTAAAAAATGATATTTAGAGAATGGGCATATAGTTAATGGGGATTATTTAAACTTACGAGCCACCTTATACCTTTGAGAATCAAATAATTGCAGCAGAAAACTCGCCAGAGTCCTGGCTGGATGCCGAAAATCGGGCAGCCTAAACATCCAGTGAAGTATCAGTCCCATATGCTCCATGTATGGAATATCTACCAACATTCCCTAAAAATCACCCAAATGTAGGTAAAATATACCAAACATGGAGCATATGGGAGTGTCAATGTCCTGCATGAAAAGAGCAAGTGCAGGTAAGAGCAAACTTCTGGGCGAAGCCAATATCATGACTTGCGAATTCCTGCGACATATCGTTGCCATTCATTGCCGGCATTCGTACAGGGTCCAAAAAAAACCAGAACAATATCAACATGAATGCATAGATGCGTGTATACATATATATATGGTGGTCCTGGTAAACTCAATAATATCGTAATATACCACTCCATTAACCAACCATTTGGCAGTCATTTTACATGGTCCCATATATGGGTTGACATAGACCTCCATTGGGTATGGTTTATTATCAGTTTTACCACATTATATATTTGAAATTAACCATGTATGAGGTTCAGGTTACACCTCAGTGTTTGCATCTCAGTGTTTGAGGCTGGGCAGGGCTGCAGCAAAAGTATATCAACATGAACGTACCCTAGGGTAAACTAACGTAGATGTGGAACATAACCCATTCATGGATAAAATACAAATTGAATTTATGGTTGATTTATCTAGTTTGCCCCAGGGAAAATATGGGTATGGGTCAATACCTATAGATACATTTTTAGTGGGATGAACATCCATTTGCCAGCTATTTTGGGATTCACTAGGTACCAGGGTTTTGACCCATCCCCATATACACGTAGATACATGGGGACATGTTTCACTTCAAAGCTGTCCAATTCTGATTATTAGGCCAGGACGACCAGGACGACCCCAAACTGCTGTTCACAACTGAGGTCGCCACAAAACTCAAGGCCTCCTCATCCGTATCGGCCGGTAGGTTGCCTACGAACAGCTGTCCTCCTGGTGGCTATGTCAGCTGGTTCTATGGAAATGAGGATTTAACTCTCAACAGTTGGTCTTTGTACCATTCCACTAGGGGATCTAACCAACAGAAACTGAGGATTGTTTGATTTGTTTGTAATATAGACTATAGATTGAGCTTATTTTAGTGGGATACCAACTGATAAGCATGGAATTCAACGGATCGTTTTTTCATGAAAAAAGAACGGTTTCCAATGTTTCTTCCCATAGAATATTATGTTTCAACCCAGTTCTTCCTTCAACCGTTTCTGCGAGGAAACAACAAATAATGAGTCCATGGACATTTACATTTCTAGCGTCCATGATAGTCTGCAGGTGTGCAACCAAATCCGGAAATTGAAGCTTCACCCCGCATATTTGGTCACAAATGCTGCCCCCATGAACGTGGATAGCGTTCCACTACCACGTTTGACTGTCAGAACATGTTGTGCCATGGCTTAGGTACGTCGAATTCTGGGATTTCTTGAATTCATGGTGACCCCAAAAAAAAACCGCCAAACGTAGCAAGTTTTCGACAGGATTCCCATTGGGGGTTCAATTTCAACGGCCATTTGGGCATCTGAATTTCACCGAAAACGCTGGCATTTGAAGGGTTGGCAACGCTGACAGGAGGAAATGCCTTGGGCTGCAGGATCATCTTTCAGCCTTGAGCAAGCTAACCTGACACGGGAAAAAACTCTTTGCATGTCCCTATATATATATACATACATATACATATACAAAATACTGCAATATCAGTGATACATAAATAATTAAATTTATATATATATATATATATATATGTATGTATATTCACCATATTATGAAACTGCATTCAAATAGTTACAGATAGTATGATGTACCTCTCAAAACATGGATTTCTTTGCAATTTTCGGATTGCGTGAATCATCGCCAGTGCCACCGCCGGCCATGAATTCTCCTCGCCGACCATCGCGACTCTCCCAGTGCGGACCTGTGGGGATCGCTGGGTTGCTGGGAAAATGGTGATGTGGAAAAGCACTACGGACAAAATTGTATATAATGGGTACTTATATGGGGAAAATGGTATATTATATATATATGTGGTATTTAAATGTACTAAAGTCATCACTACTCTACTTAGATGGGCATTGGTTCGTTAGTTCACTAGTTAGTCAATGGATATATGGATTGTAATTGGGACATAGTGGTGTATTAACCCAGTTGCTAGCCAGTTAGCCCATGGCCCATCCAAGACCAACTGAAAGAGTCTGGATGACCTCGTTGCAGGAAGATCCCACAGAATCACTGTAGTGTCACACCAAGAGCTGGACAAATACTCCCTTCCCTTGTTCATATTAAACACCCCCAAGGAACCATGGTCCAGTGGGGGGATTTACCCTCTGGTGAACTAACATAGCAATGGAAAATCACAATTTTTAATGGGAAAATCCACTATAAATAGCCATTTTCCATTGCTATGTTAGTTCACCAGAGGGTACATGTTTTTTTAAAATCATTTTGTCATATCTCAGATACCCTCTGGTAATTTAACACAGCTATAGAACAATGGCCCATGTATAGGTGACTTATCTATTAAAATTGTTAGTGATGTTTCATGGTTTATGTGCACTTACAGAGGATATCCTGCAAAAGCTGTTTCCAAAGTGTGAAATTACCCTCTGGTTATTTAGCATAGCCATTGAAAATGGCCCATTTATAGATGTTGTTTGATGATATGGTGATTCTCCATAGCTACGCTAAATAACCACAGGGCATATGACATGATATGACATATGCCGTACACAGCTCAGAAATGCCAAACGCTTTTTTGACCATCACCATAGGGGTTTCACCAGAAATCGCGTTCACACCCCAAAGTCCAATTTCAAAAGAGAATGCCATGGTTTCAATTGACCGGGAAACGCAATTACACCAAGAGCATGCAATAGACACCTGGAAACTCAACCACACCTGGAAACTCAATGTCTATTGAAACTCAATGTAGCTCTTTGGTTTCAATAAACAAATTGAGTTAAAGTTTTTTCGCTTTATATGACATCTTGTATATCAAACATCATATATATAAAGTCTAAAAACAAATCCATACAGACACATAATATATATATATATACATAATATATATATATATATAAATGTATATATGTGTATATATATATATATCTCTCTCTCTCCCCCGAATTTTGGATTTATTTCTTCACCTTTCTGATCCTTTCTGCACCATGACCCACACATCAGCCCTGCAGCATCCGATGTTTGGCCTCCTCCATGACGATGCCAATCTGGCGACAGGAATCACAGCCGACAGTTTAAACCGATGATGCCGTGAAATGTGAAGTACTATCTGCCTGTTTCAAGGCAAGAACGGCATATGGGTAGGTTATATCATGTAGATTAAAAACAAAAAATGAAAAAAAAAAACATATTTCAAGTCCATGTGCATTTACATCTGATTCCATCTGTAACTATGATTGTATGTATGAAATCTCCAAGCATTGAGGCTTGCTGGTCTAGCAGTCTCCTATGATGTGTGGGGCTTGCCGGTCCAGCAGTCTCCTATGATGTGTTTCTCGAACGTCTACGTCATGTATATACATAATTACAACATTATGGTCACTGGGAGTCGGGTGCCTGAGCCATTTCCACGGCATACTTTTCAATTCAACAAACCAACTAGAAAGTTCATGGATCAACATGGTATAGTAATAAGCCGGGCGTTTGCCAGTTTATTTTTCAAGCTTCAAACATTCGGGTTTGGGATTCTGCCTCAATATTTCGCACAGGAGGTCCAATATCAAAGAATTATATAAGCTGTTTTCCTACGCGCAAACTTCTAAGGCTAAACAGGGGGTACAAAATGGTACAAGCATATAGCCATAGAAACAAAACCGAATCATGGAAATGGATGGGCGTCCAGGCCCAAACACGCGTGACTACAAAAGACCGCGAGCGTTAAATGTGACATGGTCTCTGCGACAAGCGCAATTTTTGAAATTGTCTTTGGATTTTCATGGTCGGTATATATATATATATGTATATATATGTATATATATGGCTCAAACAACGGGTATGAATCTTTCCTCGGTAATCCGGACTTATGGAACGAGTGAATTACGTATCAAGATCGTATAAGAGGCTTGATCCTGACCTACTGAGAAGGTATATCAAAGTGGCCGGGAACCCGAGTTGACCCAGGCATCTGAGACCCTGGCTTTGATGATTTTGATGGCCGCCCATCCAGGCGCTACCCCACTCCTGCGCCAACGACTTTGTGGATGGCAATCCCAGTTCTGATGAAAGAAAGGATTGAAGGCCCGGGGGATCGTGAGGATATCCCAACCTAGAAAAAACAACTCCCGATATGGCCCCCAAATAGATAGCAAACCATAGTAAAGCATGATTTCTGGTGCGTATTTCACACGGAGGGAGGGAGAGAGAGAGAGAGAAAGAGAGAGAGAGAGAGAGTATAAAGTAGTTTTGATGGTTAAAGTTAACTGCCCTTGGTTTGCGCATGCTACTGTCACAAACAACGTCGTCTTTGGGCTGCCAACGCGCCTCAGGCTGGGCCTTGCCGTCCTTTCCTGCACCTTTGCCTCACCATCACGCCATTGATTGGTAATACAATCTATAGGACATTGTGTATATCATTGATGTAGTGGTTTTATATGGTTTTATATCAAATGATATATATCATGATATATGGTTTTATATGGTTTTATATCATGTAATAGCAAATAAAAACAATACTTGAATAAATGGCAAATGACTTAAAACGCATATAGACCAATAAACATAGCAATAATTGTTCAATGAAATTTAACGGGATTTTCTTTTGGGGCTCTTTAATCTGGAGGAAGGGAGTATCCACCAAAACTATCACGGCTGAAGATTGCATCGAATGCGAGAGAAACATAGGTACCATATATGGTACCATAGTTATTATTCTTAGCAGGCTGGCCTTTCATCCAAAGAAAATAAAGCATCACAATTGGTGTTCACCTCCCATTCCCTGGTGTGTTGTTTACCCCAATATCTATGGTCCATACCCGGCTATCCCAACTCATTGCATCCCAGAGTTCTCACTGATGGTGAAATGAGAAGCCAACGACGTGGGACGTGGGACCAACATATCCAACATGTGCCCCTGGATCCTCTTGTGGTATGTAGAGTTGACTCTGTAAAAGGTCACCCATGGTCAGCATTACCCTCTGTCATTCCATTGGGTCCTGGTTGGTTCAGAACGGCTTACCAGGGCTTACGAGTTCATGGATCACGATCATCCCCTGAGAAATAATACCTCAAAAACTCACCCAACCATCAAACAAGCATCATTTTGAGTGTGAAAAAATGATGTAAACAAATCCCATCAACCTACCAGGAGCCACGGCTCATTTGGTTTACCCCAGTCCAATGATCGTTTTCGCCCAAGTCCTGCCGTCAACTCCCAGTTTTCTGCGCCTTTTTTTTGGCGCTCATTGGCCCACTCCACCTGGATATTCTCAGGCTGAGGCAACTGTTCGTCAACATCTGTGCTACCATTTGGTGGTCCGATCATGGGATGTCAAGTGAGATAATATTGGATAATCTGTGATAATATATGATAATATTATAGTAAGGGAGAAGAGAGATGATATGAGAACACAATAGAACACATGATAGTAGACATATACGGAATAATAGGAGATACTTGCGGAATAATAGGAGACATAGTAGGATTTAGTGGGATATACTGGCATACTGCCACCACAAAGGTCACCATTGGCGGATTGCGCCCTTGAAGTTCTGCCACAGAAGTGGTAAATTGTTTTAAGGATTATTGGCTAGAATCAGGTCTGTGGGTGAATAATCCATCCTAAAATGATCAACAGCATCATCATGTTTGGTACAAGAAGTAAATTTTGAAACCAGATGATATTTTTCTCTGCAGCTAAGCTGCCACCCTGAAACTACGAAAGTCTTGGGAAACAGCATCCAATTTTTATGCACACTGTTGTGTTGTGGTTAACAAAAAAAACTAAAACTAAACTCCAACATCATCAGCCAGCTAACCACTTGCGCAGGCAGCTTCTTTGGCAGTAGACTCTGCACGATTTTGAGATTTCTGCAGTGAAACATCATGCGTCCTCCTGCAGTTTTGCAGGGCTATGCTTTATGCCAAGTGCTGACGGAAGTGGCTACTTTTCAGTGGGTCGATCTAAGGGGATTTTTCTTCATGAAACCTTCGCGGCTTTACCATGAAACGTTGGGAGTCCTGTAATTTCGCCCTTCGAATTCTCAAAGCAATTCTGGGAACATCTGCGGCAAGACCTCAAGCAAAAAGCTCCAACACAAACAGGAAGCCCTTCGCGTCAGCACGGTGCAATCGTGCCATATTGCCAGGTCAAATGGACATCATGCTTTCCCCGGTCCCCGAGAATTGGCTGCACTTTCCCATTGGGGTCCCTATGCCAAGCAAAAGCGTTAGCCTCAAAGGTGGTAACCTCAAAACAATGGTAGTATGCTGAAAGGGCTGTGCCCATTTGATTGACTACAATTCACTACCATGCTTACTAGAATTCCCATCCCAACTTCCACTGCAAAAATCTATAAATGGAAAACACTTGATATGTTCCTTTGGCAGGTTGGATTACTGGAGCCTACCAGTACATGACACAGCCAAAGAGGCTCTCATGAAACTGGGCCATTTTCACTGGCAACCCTGAGATGTTCATTTGTCCGGTGAATGTCTGGTCAGTACTCACCTTCCACAAACCTCAAGGTGCACAGCAAAAACGGTCATAATGACGTCAGCAGAGTCCGCATCCCGAAAAAACGCCGCATGGAGTGCAGAAATCCATGTGGGTAGCTAGTCCCCGAGTTCAACCTTGAACTTTGGCAATTGATGATTCAGGAATTCTGGAAAAAAGGTGATTGAAACATCATTGAACAGGATTGCGTGCATTCTCCCATCAGTCAACAATCATGCGCTGGAAAGCCCTGATAGGAGGAAAGCAAGAGACCTCCCCTAAACCGCACTCTCTCCACTTAGGAATGTTTCTTTTTAGGTATATAGCTAAGTTGTCAAAACACTTTATTCTGGCCAATAGGTTCCACAAAGATGTGTTTTCCCTGTCGCCGTTGCAGAAATCAACCACCAAACGCCCACACAGTTTTCAAAGCAAAACGGGAACTGTTTCCAATGTGAAATATTTCATTTCGAGGTTGTTTATACCTCCACGTAATGTAACCTGTTGTTTGGGCGGGTTGTGTTCTTGCAACTAGTGCTATCTGTGGTAGCCTACCCAGTTTATCCCAGTGTGCTAGATGACATCCTGTCCATCAAACCTGAAGGGTTCCTCATAGCTCAATGATTCTTGGGACGAAACTAAATCGAATAGCTACACTATATTTATCATATAGTTCATATATACACTATATTCAGGATAAAACCAAAAAATATTAAACATTCCCACCCGTATGCAAACTGGCTGAATACAAGCATAGATAGTCTGTGATACGCTGACCTAAAAATAAACAACACGACATTAATGTGGGTCACGTATGCATTGCAGCACGCCTAATTTGAGGCTTAACATTTACACCCTTAATCCGTAGCTTGCGAAATTGGACACCCTGACCCTTCATATTTTCTATGTCAACAAAATCATGATTACACAAAATGACTAGAACCCCATCCAGCCACTGAGAAATCCATTGAATTGGATCATGCATGCTCATGGTTTGTTAGTTAACTATAGGAAATCAACGTCAACGATTTATAATTACCTGGGAATTTTATGGTTTATGAGAACCTATAGTTGTTATAAACGTTGCTAACGTTAAATAGAGAACATCGATACGCCTCCGTTTTTGGTGTTTTGCGAGTTACCCGATGGGCCCGTAGTCCACATGTTTGTCGATGGATGGACCACCACCACTGACCTGGCACAGCGACGATTCGACGATGGCAACGGCAAGTGATGGTTTGATGGTGCAGAAAACAAGGAAATAACATGACAGGGCTGGGAATAATCATGGTCTATGGGTGGTTTGATGGTTTCTGATGGTTTGATGGTTTCTGATGGTTTGATGGTTTGATGGTTTATGGCTGGTAACATGACAGGGAATCACAATAAACATAAAAAAAGCTACTGAATATGGAATAATATAATATTGTGAATCATTGAATAATCAACGAATAATCTGATGGTAATGGCACATAGTTAATGTTTTTTTTACTGCAAATTGAATAATGGGAATTCCATTCAAACTAGTAATTTACCAACTTGGAAGCCTGTAAAGCAGTGTCATGGTTACCACCCATATTTTGATGGTTGGAATGCAACCCATCTATGGGCAATTTAGGGGATGCTTTTTATTTTATTGCTTTACTCACATTATACATGAAATAAAAATCAAATACATCAAACTACAAAGTTAAACAGGAATAAAAGCTTGGTTAATGTCTGAAGTAAACATATAACAGTATTACCACAAGAAATGATGGCCACTTGTGCATATCTTCAACATGTCACTGGCTGGCCGTTTCTGCAAGCATGGCAGTATGGCCCAAGCCAAATTCACCAGCACTTTCGAACTCTCGAGGCCAGTCCCAACCTGAGTGACTTGCCAGCGCATCAAACATGGCGTACCCATGAATGACAGAAAAAAACATAAATCATCAACTTCTCATTCTTCATTGGGGTGGTTTACAGTAAGGGAATATCTACAGGAAACTATGGTCTGTTTCATGGAATGAAAGGGTGTCCTGTGAATTTACCCGTCAACCAATCCATTGAATTCTCCTAGTTACAGTGGATCATATGCATACGTACATTTCTAAGGTTTCTGACAATAAATGTGTAAATAGGAAACTAAATTATAGTGTCATTCATATTAATTTTGAATACTTGTGAATGTATAACCATTATTTTCACATTCACCATAGGTCAAGCGGCAGCTACCCTTAACCAACCTGGCCGCATCATCCTTTGGAGGGTGATTTCCCGTAGCACAGTGTGGAATTACCGGAGGGCATCCGTCCTTCATCATCGGTTATCTGGTTGGTGGTTTTAACCATCTTGAAACATATTATATAGTCAGTTGGGATGATTTTATTCCCAAATATTATGGAAAAATAAAACATGTTCCAAACCACCAACCAGTATGTTATCTACTGCACAATGAATCCATGAATCACTCCGCTTATCGCATCGCCCGGCCGAAATTTCGCTTCGGTCACCACTCCAAGCCATTTTTCACGGCTAATCGGAGATACCCAGAAAAATATGATAGAGTACAGTATCCCCAATTCCAATGAATTTCCATTATTTTCCCTATTAAAATGTCTACAGTATTTGGGGGCGGCATACCCCATTTTCAGACACAAGCCTATTGGCTCTCTTTTGGATTCTTTTACTCATGTAGTCTATTTTACCATGAACATTGCAAACAAAATGCCCGCTGATCCCTTTTCCCTAATAGTGCAAATACACTCAAAAACCTTGCTTCAGTATTGGACCATCTTGTATCTAATCATTTTGGGGCCCTTCCAATTGAATATGATCGCGGGACGGGATTCGAATTTACCCTCCGGAAAACCAACATGGCGTGCTATAGATGTGATTTTCCTATCAAAACCTCCACTCAACTGCAGTGGATTTCGCAGCTTGCCATGATTTGATGACACCAGAAGGTACGAGTACCAGCATTGTTATCCCAATATCCCTATGATTATCCATTAATGTTAGGGATATCATCTATCCTAATGGGAAATCACAGGGATATCCCTATGTTATCCCATTAATTAATATACCCCAATATCATTAGATTGTTCCATTAATCACCATCCTAGAGAAATCACCTATCTATCGATTACCGACATCAACGAGGCACCATCTGATACCTCAAGCCAGGCCCGTTCACCAGCGTATCATGCGAGATCTGGAACCTCTCCTGCCGATGGTTTTTGGATGGTGTGAAAAATTGGGGGAATGATGGATGAATGATGTTATTGCTGCCCAGTCCTTATGAGGCTCGATATTTTGGAGGAAATGCAATGTGTTTTTTCTTTTAAAGTCGACCTGAGGAGAAAACCGAGAGGTGACTGCAGTGTCTATCCTCCCGTAATCAAACGTAGCATTAGAAATCCAGCTAGAGCTGGGAAAATTTATTATAGCTGGGACAATCCATGAAAACGTGTCTATAACCTCTAGTTGATGATTATTTCAAGAGGATTTTCCCAGCTGTAAACCTTCATTTAGATCCAGGATTTGTTTAGCAGGGGGAAATGCACGCATTTGGGGATGTTTAATATTAGGCGGATGGGAATAATGAATGATTATGATGAACCGTGTCACTCCCATCCCCTCAACTGACATTCAGAACTGCCCATCCCCGCAGGAGGTGCGTTGTAAATACTCCCTTTTTGGGGTGAACTTCCCATTTGGTCCGTTGGGTAGATAGTAACTTTGATACTCTATCCCAGCGATAAGCAAAGATAACGCGTTATACTTATTGGTTGGTAGGGATTTCCCTGGTGCGACAATCCCCAATGTGTAGGATAGTATAATCATCAATAATCATCAACCAGCAGGACCGCAGCCACTGCTCATGGATTTGCTGAGGAGGAAACCCCAAAACATCGAGTGAATATTCCTAGTCGTAAGTCCCCCTTGGGAAAATAAGGCCAGTTTTGATCGACAAACCACCAATCAAGGATAATGCTTAGTAATGGTGATTCCATGGGTTATCTGGTTCCCAAATGGTTGTCGAACTTTGATGGCTAGTAATGGTTAGTAATGGTAAGTGGTTACTTATTACTAAAATGGATGTAACGATTTTTTAATGGACGTTATTAACCATGCTAACAAATGGATAGTAACGATCCGATGATTCTTTCATCATCGACCGCAACCGACCGCGCCAAGCGCCTTGGTGAGGTACTCGTTCTTAAAGATGCAGCTGAGCTCGCAGGACACCACCAAATCCACCCGATGCAGCTGAATCTCCAGGCCGAGGTCGAATTCCATCTGGCGAAATTGATAGAAGTATGGGCTTTCCCCGGAAACCGCGGGCAAACCATGCGAAACTATCGGGAACATGTGGATCTATAATATATGTGTTTGATTTTTTACGGTAATTTTATGGAAACAAGTTAGGAAAATTGTGATTTAGCCATCAAACATAGTTCTACTGTATGAGGGTATATAAGAAAAGGCTATAACCAGCTACAAATGATGACGTCACCAAGAACAATGCTGATATCATAGGAGGATATTTCATGGGATATATCAGCAGGAATCTAATGGTACTTTAAGATTGTTTTGTATGAGTTAAGAAGCATTGTTTTCATGGGAAATAGGATATGAGGCTGGGAAATCCCCGAAGTAAATTGGGAAATAGGAAAATCATCGAAGTGACTGGTGAATGTTGAATCATGGGATTCACCAATTCATCTGGCACTCTCCATCGCCTTCTCAAGGAGTTCAGCAGAGCTAAAGGCGAGTAAGATACAACTCCGCTAAGCGGAAAAGGAGTGTCAGCAACCCAGCTGGTGCACAAGTTGCTTCATTTCCCTCATCCACTTTGCTGGGAGACGGGATATTTCTACTACCATTCATCTGGCATTACCTTTACCTATTCCATCTGGGATTCCCATTATCTATGGAATCAGTCCAAGTAGTGGATACGTGAATAAAAAATAAAGGAAAACATATGGGGTGGAACTAATGGGATATGATTCCCACAAGTGGATGGTGGATGAGCTCAGAATTTCCAAAGGAAACGCCGTCTACATTTAATGATCAACCCGCAACATATATCAACATTTGTTACATGCTTTCCTGTAACAGTTCTCTTTTCACACTATTTTCTTTGGTTACATCCCATAACCCATAGGATCCATGGTGCTGCTATATATGGTAACATGGATCCCATCAATATACCCCCTTTATGTTAGCATATATACCAGCACCATGGATCCTATGGGTAACACCACGCATAACCGGCATCCGCGCCTTGTTTCCTGAGCCGGTCAAGTGCACCGGTGCGCTTGGCGCAGGTGCGGCGGATGCTAAAGCTCGCACTGAAAAGATGCCTCAAAAATGACACGAGGTGCCAGGAGGTGCTGCCCGACACTTAATATTTTTAAGTGAGTTAATAGTGAGTTAACCATCAAAATAGTGAGTTCATAGTGAGATATGCTATCAAATGATAGTGAGTCAATGGGCTTTGGAATGATTTACCTGGCAAAAATGGAGATTTAACCATCAAACATGGTGATTTAACCATGAATCAACAATAGCTGTATAAGGAGGATATCACGGGAAAATCTTTATGAGTGCATTGGCTAAGTTGGTTTGGTTCACTAGCTTAACTATGGTTTATGGAGTTTATGGGAGATATTGAGCCACATGGGACTATAAAACCACCTGTTTTTCACGGTTGATGCCCAATTTTCCACGGTCTCTTGTTCTTCTTTATTTTGTAGACTTACAAAAAATGAATTTTCCCGCAGATCTGAGACCTGGATTTTTTTTTTTAACCTCAAATCCATCCGGTACAAACAGAAGCTGATGCACCTGTTTGTTTGCGGGAAACTGTGACAATGCAACCAGTAATGTCAATGGATTGGCATTCCAGGAAACATATAGAGAAAACCGAGAAAATCAAGAACACCATTTATTTTCATATGAAATATGAGGGTTTTCTGCAATTTTCCTGTAAACCGATCCAGTAATACTGGTCAATGCTATGTCATGGCCTCAAGTAATTTGAATCTGATTCGTGGTTTCACTTTATCCCGACACAACCAACCAAGGTGACTCAACCATGCACACTTGGATCAAAGGACATCGAACCATTTCCATCCGGGAATACCGCTATGATTTTTGTAAGGCGGTGTAGAATTTCAAAACAATGGCTTCGGAAGATTTTGTAGCAGGAGCCAAAAACTAACCAGGTTACATGGCTGTTATATCTGGGGATTCAACCGATCCCCTCAAAAGGCCCACCGGTCGAACCTTCTAAAACCACCAACAGCCACAACAACAAAGCAATAAGGCCAAATTTTAACCATCTTGAAAAAATACCTTACAGGAATCCGTTCGACCTCTTTGCACTGCAGGATGCCTGAAAAGGCTGACGCACTACAAAGAAAACCAAAGTATTTGCCTGGTGCCGGCTGCGAACTTGCCGAGTCTGGATGGGACCGGATGGTGTCTGCAAACATACAAGGATAGAGTGTGTGTAGTTTGATCGGAGGAAAAGACGAAGATAAAGAGTATGGTTGTTCAAAAATGACACCTTTACATATCCACCAGTATATATTCAAACATGGCAATGGACACTTCCACATGTATGATTTTCCCATCAAACACCTCAATGTTTTAGGGGGTTTTCCCCGTTGCCATGTTTGATTACCAAAGGATTTATGTGGTCCGACAACGGTGGCGACCTGACAGCTACACCTGGGTTGACGGCAAAAACAACAGATGGGGATATAATAAACATCAGTCACCATAAATCATGTGATGTTCAGCATGGCTCTTTTCAGATGGGCGGCAACAAAAGAACAATTGAGTTAGGAGGTAGTGTTCATTCTATCACAATCATACCCCATGACACGGTGGATGGAAAAAATCCTGCACCAGTTGAGAGGTGGTTTATCCCATGATTTATAGGCTTTCAACCATCCAAGGTGATGCAGGATTTCTATGGATTTCTTCCATCCCATGATAGTTAAATCACAATGTTTCATGGTAAAGTGACATCATCATGTTTTATCGTGAGCCATGGTGAGCCCTAGCTTTTTTCGAACGTTTCGAACGGGCACCACGGGCACCTTCTCCGTAGGAGAGACCGATGAAAACTTCATGCTCCGGATTCCACAGCAATGAGGCAGGCTCCTGAGCTGCGTATGGGCCATGTGAAAGAAGCCTGGGAAATTCCTGGTTGGTCAACGTTTGTAAGGTGAATATTTTACCAGCAAGAATCCCATTTAGAATCCATTTACTAAGAAGTTAACTAACGAACCAATGCCCATCTAAGTGTAGACTTTAAATCACTGAGACGTGGCTAAACTCACATGAATGAATGCCATGAAAAACACATGTAACTTTTGCCAGTGATATGTGGGGCTGAATCACACTTTATGATGCCCTTCAAAGATTTTCCAATATGTTCAAATACGTGTTTCAAAGCAATGATATCTGGGGCACAGTGGGGTTGGATCAAAACCCATTAATTGTATATTCAATTTAGAGAAAATGACACATTTACCGGCTATTTTGGTGTTCACTTTTTGGCAAAAGAGACATGATGTTGAGTGGCTCATAATAGTAGAAATAATTACAGGGGAATTCCCGCAGTTCAGAATCCGAGGAACATCACACAAATCACGAGACAAAAGTTCTTGACTGCTGTTGTGAGAATTTTGGCAAAATTCAACAACCTGGAACCTGAAAACTCACAGGGATCCTCAAACCCTCAAGTTCCCGTCAACAAATTGGAAATCCCAGCCATTTAAATTAAGAACCATTTACCCTTCTTGGTAAACCAACATATATGGGAGATAACCCAGTTATAGATGATTTACCTATAAACAAAATTTAATGTTCCATGGTTTTCACCCATGTTTCCACCAGTTCACCATAATTTCCCTTACCCTCCAGTAATTTCACATGGCTATTACGGCTATTAAAAATTGTGGAGACGTTCCATAGCTACGTTCATTCCAGGCCATAGCATCCGACAGGGCAACGCGCAACCGGCTGATGCCAGAATCTCGCAAAACGTCGGCCTGGTCGAATGAGAGGCGCGGGGAGCCCCGGACGTGAGAATGGCAAGTGGGAATCTATATATATATATATACATATATATATATATAATGGTTCTGGTTTATGATGCATATATCTATAATGGGGGATACAAGTTACATACCAACTTATAACTGGGAGGCACCACATTGTATGCGTTCTTTTCTGATGAAAGTAAGGACTAGTGTGGTTTATCACATGGATGCTGATGTTATGCACATCGTGTCATATACTATATATACACATCCCTTTTGCCGTCAAAGTACGCAAGAAAATCCGTTTGTTCATCCCAGGCCGGTCGGGAATATTATGCAATCCTGGCTTCACAGCCCTTTGCCTAGGAGGAGGCAAACCATTGCCAAGAGTAATCGACCACTCTTTGGGGTAGGCACACGCACATGTATCAACAGTTTATTGATTAAAACTTGGGCTAACCTTCACTTACCCTTGACATATGTACAGTGTAGGTTGGGTCCTCTAATGCAGTCCAACCTGTGCTAGCCGTTCCAAAGTTTGAAGCCAAGCACTCTTAGACTTGGAAGGCACACCAACCCCATTGTGAAAAACCCAGACACCACCCATTCAGAACTAGATGCATTAAGCCAGTCGGTGCATCCCCAAATTTGGTTGCAATTTTCATATATCAAAAATGGCATCGTGCGAATTCCCTGAACCATCAATATCAATATATTGTCAGATGTTGATATTGTCAGATGTTGATATTGATATTTTATTTTTTTTTACAATTCCTCATCTGACAAACTGTAAAAAATGCACCACGTCATTTCGCTCAAATGAGGTTGGACCCCCCTTGACAGAACTGCCTTGACAGTCTTGGATGGTTCCAACTCAGAAGTGAACCCTTGTCATCAGCCAATGAGAGGGTCCAACATCTACCAGGTGTCTAACCGAGTCTAACCCCTAGGGTTCAAATCCTTGGATTCGTTTTTCGATGGGTTTTACTGCGCGCTGCGCTTAACAAAACGTTGCGATTTTGGGGCACGCCCCATTCCTGAACAAAACCAGTGTCCTGGCATAAGAAATCAAAAGCACATAAAACACACACATATATATGTATATATATAATATGTTTTTTACATTAAACACGTATACTAGAGACAGCATATCATAGACAGACATAAACCAGCTTGATTATAACTGCAGGAGTTTGTCCCCCTTTTTTCCACATGGCGAACCGGAGAATCCCCGAGTTTTCCCATTGAATTTCCCACAGAAAGCCTCCATTGATGAGGATTTCCCAGCCAGCCACGTTTGATTACCAAAGGTTAAATCCATTAATACGATATAGTTAATATAGTTATCTTTTCCCATTACTATCTCATCAATACCCCGGCAATAAAACCAAATTAAACTTTGATTAAAGCTCCATCTTTGATATTTTATATGTGCTCTCCTAGAAACCATGATGTTTTCATGTTTTTTTTTCCTGGTTGGGGACCAGTGACTGATCCTAAACCAGGAAGCCCCGGGCTTTGCCCCCCACCTGCAGCAGCCGATCGCCTGCGCCCAGATTGAAGGAACAGCCTTGCGCCAAGACCTGGATGGATGAACGGATACATAAATTGGGCCTTGATAAACACATACTAAAAAAACAAAAAACATATAATTACTGTATGAATGCAGAAGGTTGAAATAGGTATCACGAAGGACCGTTGGGCGGTTTATAAAGGGATGCTTTCCAACTATACATAGATACACACATATATATATAAATAAACACACACACATATATACATATATATATATATATATATATATACATGTGTGTGTTGATATGTTATGGGTATGGCTCAAAATTCACAGGTATGGATCGTTCCCTGGTAATCCCGACATATGGAGGTTTAATCAGGACCTTCGGAGAAGGTAAACTAACGTGGCCTGGTATGAGTGCAACTTGTCATTTTTGGGCATGGATCATGGCTATGGGTCGGGGCTATAGATCGCCTGTGGGTCCAGGGCGTGGATCGGGCCTTACATTTTGAGCCGTGGCCATCTACATGGATTTACAGTACGTTGAATCCCTTATCTTCACCAAAAAAAATTATCTTTTTTTGAACGGCCTCCAAAATGATTGGATCCAATGCTAAACCGTGGCTTCTGGAAAGAATTTGAATATTGGGGGGAGGTATTTAATTTCGTGCGGCTGTTGCCCGGGGACAGTTTGACAGTTTGATGGCTGAAGTGACTTCAAAAGGAATATCAGCGTATCTGTTTGCATCTGTTTGCAAATATATATATATATATGTATATTGATGGATACCCTCCAGTAAATTGACATAGACCCTGGCAGATAGGGGTTGGAAGATGAGTTTCCACTAGAACAGCTTATTTTCGGGGTCCATGTTACTTTACCAGAGAGTAACTAACAACAAATCATTCAAAACAATGAACAAACTAGTAGCAACTACCCTCAGAACTTCTTCATCCTCAGGCAATTCATAACCAATTTATGGGCGTCACAAGCCGTGGCCTTGCTGCCGTGGTAGTGGAAGAAGGTGGCATCGGTTTCGTCCTCGTTGCCTGCCGCTGCTTGCGGCATTTCCCCGGATATGGGCATCCAACATATGATGAGATCCAATATCAATCCAAGGGACTTAGGGTGAACCCAAATCTTTAGCATGGAAAATAGCATGTCACCCAATATCTATATCCCATGAGCCACTCGGCAGTACTTGAAACCCTGCGCAGGGAAGAACAAACAACGTGGACATCCCGATCTTTGATAAGAAACAAATACCCTCCGGTTATTTTACATAGCCATGGAAAATCACCATTTCTAATAGGTAAACCATCTATAAATGAGCCATTTCCCATGGATATGTTAAATCACCAGAGGGTATCGTTCAAGGTTGTCAGCAAGCCCACTTCAACTTGATTCCACAAGAAAACATACCCCACCTTCAGTCGAGACCCAAACGTTTCTGGACGCCCACATTTTCACGGTAATTTAATGACAGAGCTATGGAAAATATCCCTTTGAAAAGGGTAAATCGACTACAAAGGGCCATTTCCATAGCTAGGTTTAATATGGTTTAATTACCAAAGGGTATCCAGGGCTTTCAGCCAGGCGCTTGTGTTGAGTGATTGTGAAGCGATTGCTCAGCACCCTGAGTGCAACAGCAGCACAAAAAAAGTTCGCCCGTCCCCGCCTTCAGGTTGAAGGTCAGAGTGGTAGTTTTCGAGCATGGCCTAGAAATCTGATGCTGTGCAATCCTCAAAGAGGGGAATGGACACAGTCTGGGACATATAATTCCCCCAAGTGGAACTGGAACGTCTATATACTTGATATTCACTCGCGTGAAATTTCATAAATTACCATCCATCCAGCAAAACAACATCGATATGGAAATTTCCACCATTCGTAAATCATTTGGTGTGGGGGAAACCCATGCATTATCATGCATTTCTATAGCACTTTCAGACCTCGAAAAGTACCGCAGCCTTCGTGTAGTCTCGGACGTCTACATTGGTGGATTTGCAGTTTCGAGGCTTCTTACCTGCGTTCGGAAAGAACAGGAGATTGATCCATCAAGTGCGTAGATGGGCCATGAGATTATCAATTCCCGGTTAGTAACTGGTTTATAAACCACAAGACACAAAATAATCCATGTGCTAACTAGTTCACTAACTCCATGGCCCCTCCAAGTGGGGTACTCACTGAATTGATTTTAATATGTTTTAAGTGCAATAGTTACGATATTACATGCATGAAACCATGTGTTTGCCAGTCTTCATACCCAACAAACGGCTGTCCTAGCACTATTCCATTCAACCAATTCTCAAAGGTATATACAAACCTCGAAATTCTGGTGCCCCATGGCTCAAAAAATGCCATGTGTTCTTGTCATTCTCATTGGCTTCAATCATGACCCTAATATGTATGATTCGCAGTGATGATTATATAATATAACAGATGATGATCATGCATTATATGTATAAAATGATAAAGAATGACATAATAATAAGATATAAATAACATAAATTAAATATAATATATATATATATATATATATGATCTTCACATTCATCATGTATGATTCGCAGTGATTAATATAATCTTCATCTTCAGAGATCTTCCAAGCCTCCATCAGTCTTGGTCTTGGACATCATGCAAACATGCTGTTGGTTGATTGATTCAATGCATTTTGCTGCTTGATTCCCATCCTAAATGTTTAGTAATTACTCCCAATTGTTTATGATGTATCCATTTTCTCATGGTGACATCAGTGAACTCCGCATTTTTTGATGCTTAAATCTCAATTGTTGATGGTGCAAATGCTTAATCCAAACCTCCAATTGTTTGATGGTTAAATCCGATGTTGTTCGATTAAATCACAGGTTTGTTCACCATGAAATTGCCGCTTGAAATCCTCATCAAGCTGTTGGGCTTGAAGAGATTACCCAACTGCTCCGTTAAACTGGGTCTTAAATATCATTACCCTCTGGTTATTTAACATAGCCATGGAAAATGGCCCATAGAAATATATGGTTTACCTATTATTAAACATTGTGATTTTCCATGGCTACGTATGTTAAATAACCAGATGGTATATCAAACATTATCAGACTATATCCCAATAACATCGGGCCCATAAACAAATATTATAGTGATAGTGATGCTTGATAATGGACATCACTAAATCATTAAATATCAAGTTTCTGATATCATGTAACATGTGATATCCCAAAAACATTATCAATATATCTGTCACCATATATCCCCATTATCAAACATGATCAGACATTATCAGACTATTGTCATACCCAATGATAATGTTCGTCTGATAATAGTTACAAATATTGTCTGGTAATGATCATACAAGACTATTGTGTATTTTCATTGGGTGTTACTCTTGCAATGATAATTATCAGGTATTGTCATTTCAAACATTATCAGACATTGTCAAAAATCATGATCTTCACCCAATGCTTGATGATATTGTTTCGTACCAAACAATATCACCATATATCACCATTGTCAAACATTATCAGACATATATCATCATTAGTCACCAATGAATCACAATTAACCATGCTTAACTACTATGAACCAATAATTACCAATAATAACTATATAATCACAATGATCATTACATAATTACATTTATGGTAACCATTAATCACTAGTCATTACTAACCATTAAAATTTACTAACCATTATTAACCATTACGAACCACTATTAACCATTATTAACCATTACTATGCGGATAAATTACCCAATGATTTCAGAGCCCGCCTTTGGTGGCTTTGCCAGTGATAATCCTCTCCAATCCCTCGAGCCCAGGAATGGGCACCACATTGCCTGGCACGGCAGCGTCCGTGGCAGCGTCCGTGGCAGCGTTTGGTTGGGGAAAACCATGGGGAAAGCACGGGGAAAATGAAGAAAACAAGGGGAAAACCATGGGAAATTGCTGGGGAAATGCTGATTTATTGCTTTTTATGGGATTGTTGGTGGGAGTTTGGGTGGAAAAGTATGGGGATGTGATCTAATGTGACATTTGGGGATACATTGGTGGTATATGAGCTAATGACATAACCTATCTATCTATCTATCCATCCAGCTATCTAGCTATCTAGCTATCTAGCTATCTAGCTATCTAGCTATCTAGCTATCTAGCTATCTAGCTATCTAGCTAGCTATCTAGCTATCTAGCTATCTAGCTATCTAGCTATCTCGCTATCTAGCTATCTAGCTATCTAGCTATCTAGCTGTCTAGCTATCTAGCTATCTAGCTATCTACCTATCTATCTATCTACCTATCTATCTAATCTATCTAATCTATCTAATCTATCTTATCTATCTAATCTATCCTATCCTATCTATCTATCTATTTATCTATCTATCTAGCTATCTAGCTATCTAGCTATCTATCTATCTTTCTATCTATCTATCTATCTATCTATCTATCTATCTAATCTATCTATCTACCTAGCTATCTAGCTATCTATCTATCTAATCTATCTAATCTATCTAATCTATCTAATCTATCTAATCTATCTAATCTATCTAATCTATCTATCTATC
>Ga0126342_10005572_pt1 | contig 22021 bp, 17 predicted proteins | sample Cyp1metagenome_FD_92528 | JGI IMG/M metagenome (GOLD analysis project Ga0126342, IMG submission 92528) | Coral microbial communities from Lord Howe Island, Old Settlement Bay, Australia - Cyphastrea 1 metagenome | ecosystem: Host-associated > Invertebrates > Cnidaria > Coral ...
CCTTTCCTTTCCTTTCCCTTGCACCCACGCCGTCCGCACACCACCGTTCAAGCGAGGTCGCTCCCCCACGCGGTTAAACAACTAAACGAGAACCCAAGCATCGAAGATGCTTTTGGGAAAAAGGTTGTAACAACTTATTAGTTACTGTTGACTGATTTCTAGGACCCAGGAACCCTCCCATCCAAAATGGGATACGCAATCAAGGACGCAATCTCTGCAATGTTCTGGCATTTGGAGCAGGTTTGTAACTGACTGGTGCTTGGCACCCACCAGCTTATCAGTGCGGGCAGCTTCATTGTTCCTAGATTTCCAAATATGATCCCACCCTTAAATTCTGATAGTCATCAAAAGACAATCAAGGTGACAAGTAATTACTACATACTGGGTTCTGGTCATGAAGTAAACCAACCATATTGACTATTCTTTTACCAAGAATCCATTGTTTGATGACAGCTTGCATGTCCACATTCTTCATGGAACTTGCCATGTTGGTCAACGACACCACCCATGAGATAGCAGATGGAGCCTTTCGGATTGAACCACGCTGGGACTTCTTCATGTTGAAGAACCTGAGATAATCCAAGAATCACCATCACTAATAATAGTTACTAAAGACTTTTGTATTTGTTTTACATCATATCTAGGTTTATAACCCAACCACCACAATAAAACATGCTAATGCTAAGAGGTGGGGCAATTCTTCCTGCCGAGTCTGTAACCGAACATGTTTGCATTTGATCGACTGCAGCCCATGGAGAAAGTTCGGTGGAACCTGTTTGGAGCAAGTGCCAAGGAAAAATTGAACATTTACTATCGATTAAATTAATGATCACTTGCAAAATAATTACATTGAAAACTAAGACTAACAATTTTCAAGATGACATGTTTGAGAGGAGATTTCACATGGTTTTACCTTCAACCAGGTTGGACCGAACCTCCACACCCAAGTGATGCTTGCAGCACACCACAGCTGCAATAGCTGTTGTCAACCTCGCAGCACCTTTCAGGTAGCCGATGGAAGCATCTGGGATTGGGCCAGCTTGGCCAATGCAGCTGTCCTGCAAATAAGGGCCAGTGGCATCGGGGTGAAAAACCAAGGGTTAAAGAACTCAAGGAGTATCACTGGGCATAATTAGCAATACTTATCATCATTGTTGGCTATTACATGGATATCCAGAGAAAATAATATATAACCAATCTTTGGATTAACCCATTTCCTTCAAACGGATCATCACTGGGTCGTCAGAGGACACGAAGGAGTCACAGGCAAACTGGTACAATAGCTTCGTAGTTACATCCAAAGAAGGAGGCTCCCGCAATGAGCTCCAATTTTCCACACTGAAGAGGTGGATCGGGACTGTGAATGCTTTTTGTTGGTCTTCTTGTCCTGGAAGTGTGGACACAATTTGTTTGAAGATCCATTAGCACTACAATGAGTATCTTCGGAATGAATTATATACCATAAACACAGTAAACAAACACATATGGGAAAAATACATTTTGTTGAACGACCACATGCCCATTGCTAGCAAGGTGCCTTTAAAGCAAGCAGGGACTGGGAAGTGATCCAGATAGGACTGAGACGGTTCTAGTGGCACAGCAGTCTTGAGAAGGTCTGCAATCTGCTGGGGGCGAGAAGATGCAATAGGGAAGGTCTTGTGGATCAGCTGTCTGGGCCCACCAGCACCTAGGAGGAATGGATTAATTGATTGTTCTTGGCCACCATGAACTGCAAAATGAGGATATTAGGGTCATTGTAAAAGTTGAAAAATAATGAATTCAATCATAAAAGAGATAATCATAGAGCTAATAAGCCATCAGGGTACTCTTCACCATATGCACAATTTTGTCAAACAGCATCTCATCAGTGGTAGCCTGCATATCCAAGGCTGTTGATGTCCCCATTGTTGACCCGCCATCACCGGTCTCACCACCATGGCCAGCACTAGCTGAGGTCAGAGACAGAGTCTTCTGGTCTTCCTGCGGAGTCTTGACACGAAGCACTGAAGGTGAATAGTCATCCTCCTTATCCTGAGCCAGGAAGATTGGGATATTTTTCATTGTTTCTCATCATAGCCTATTAATACTTACTTTATATATGTGGATTGGTTTTGATATGTGATCACCATTTCCTATATTCAGTTAAGGCTCAGGGCTGGGCACAGGAGACTGCAAACGCGGTGAGGGCACACACCAGAGGTCATGGTCCTTAGTATCAGTCTAATGAATCTAATATGAGGGATTTATGAAGGAATAGAATTTGGTCAGGACACCAAAAATAATTCAGAAATATCAAAATAAATAAAATCATATGTTGAAGCATGTCCAAAGATTCTTCGTCCATGAGAGTATCCTCCATGCTTTCAAGCAAGACTAGCACTTGATCCAAAACCCTATTGAAAATTTCAAAACATGGCATGGCCAGCAGAAGTCAAGCTTTGATTTTGAGACTTTGAGATCAACCGGTTTCAATTGAAACCCTGCTAACTTTCAATGTTTTGGGGGGGGCCTGCAGAAGTTGGATGTTAGATTTTGTACATCAGACTTCTGCTGGAGCTGCTGTATCCCTAGGAAGTTCTCCAGATCTCAATCGAAACCAGCTGATTCTCAGCATGAAAATTTGCAAGGTGAGGTTCTGCTGAAAAAATCAACTTTTCTTCGAGCCATTTGATTTGGGATAAGGGACCCTGCAGAGTGATTTCAAGAACAGGCCGATATCTACCGGTTTCGGATGAAACCAGTCGATCTTTCCACCCCAAATCAAATGTCAAGTAAAAAACATGATTATTTTTCCACATCATTTTGCTCAATGTCCCATGCGCTGTCCGAGGCACAACCTGCATTTGAGCTGAAGGAGACCTAGCTCCTGTCACGCTCCTCCTGGATCAGTGCCTTGCTAATTGCTTGGATCAGGGGGTCTGGATAGACTTGTGCTGCTACAGACCTCTTCTGCCCACCCTCAGAACCGGAGATCACTTGATGGGCATGATCCCCTGCACAGTATTTGCCATTCAGGGCCTTCCATAAATGATCAGAATTGGTGAGAACCCGGGTACGTTTCTTGATTGGTGTCTTGGTCTTAATGGAACACAGGCCAAAGACACATTGGTCGAACTCTGCAATCTTGACAGCTGGGTGGCGTTGTACATGACGTACCTCAGCAGTGGGGAGGAAGTATATGATGTGTTGATGGTAATTTGACATTCATTATTCATCATAATGCTTCTCACTATAATGATAATAAGAAAACAAATAATAACATTTGTCAAAAGGGTTGCATCTGAAATTATAGCTAAGCTACACTATCTCGGCCCCATGCCAGACTTAGCCAGGGGTGTTCGAAGCCAAATATTTTGCCACTTAGTTCTTGGTGCTCCGCAAGCCACATAGCGAAATCTATCAGTTCACAAGCTTCTTTGAGGCTAATCACCCTCTTGGTTGTTTTCATCCGGCCCCAGTTTGAATGCTGAAGTGCACATACAAATCTGCAAGGTGGGCTCAGAAACAATGCAAGAGGCTGCAGTGCACATATGTCCTGAAAGATTGTTCTTTGTAGCTTGTGCGCACCAAGATCCCAGAAATGACGAATATCATAGGATCTTCGGCAGGAACCACCCATGCTAATCACAGTTTCTTGGAGACGGGGTAGTGAGAACACCTCCCAAACAGTATCCACTAGGTCTGGATCACTCACAGGCTGCAGGTTCGCCATAGACTTTCTCAAATCATCGAATGGATGCTGAATCTGGCTTGGGATTCTCTGAGCAGCCAGTTTCAAAGATTTGTCATCATATTGGGCGACATAATCAAGGAGGTTGTATCACCCAACGGGATCCCAGTTTGCCAAATGGAAGCATCTGGCCCCTCATCATCCGATGGTAAGCCACCAGCACTGACACCCCGACTTGAGGCACTTGAACGCTGCACCTTGGAGCTGGACCTGGATCTTCCACGAGGCCTGCTTGCTTTTCGGCCTTTGGACTGGGGAGGTGACGAAATCACAGGCCCACAGTCATCATCATCAGGCAAAGCAAGCGACATCAGAGCTACACAAAAAAATCTATTGAGTACCAAGCATTAAAAACAATATGTGGTTCTGAGTTCCAAGTTTATTTGATATGATAGCTGGCTGCAAGTTATCAATGTCTCTTGACTGTAGTGCAGGAAATGAGCACTACAACCATTCATTGCTGATTCGATGCCGTGTGAATTGACCTTGAGCAAGTGAAACCTTTTGGAGTCAAGTTGGAATGCTGCACACCAACCCCAATGGCAGGGGAGCATGAATCACAGTATGATAGTTCAATAGCTCATTGATTGATCACATTTTTTGTCAAGTCATGATTACAATCATGAATGATTTGATCAATGGAACAAAGTTTCTGAGTGCACACTATTGACAAACGCAATGTTTTTCCAAGCTGCAGCCTGCGAGTGAGCTATCCCCAGCAGCATGGTGGTGATGAGGTCTTTCCCCAAGTTGGCTAACATGATGGTGGATATCCTTTTGGTAAGGAATCCAAACAAAGAACGATGAAAGATGGTATCACCTTTCACACCCAAACATTGAGACTTCGCTAAATGTTAAGAATCCCCATGGGGTGTTTCAGCTACCTGCATGCCACCTTCTTGCCACGTCCAGTCCTTCCTCGTGCTCGGCCACGACCAGGAACCTTTGCTGCAGCAGGCTTCTTCTGACTTGCTTTGGCCTTCGCATGCGCCTTGGCAGCAGCTTTGGGAGATGGAGCTGGTTGCTTGGACACACCCATCTTCTCAAGGAACTTCTTCATGGCCTCATGGATATCACCAATGGAGGTACACATGGACCAGAACTGACGTTCAAGAGGATCTTTCCAAAATTCTGTGGGCACCATCTTGTAATACATGTCCCTCCTGGTATCCCACTGTGTTTGGAATTCCTCGGAACCAAGTCGGGTTCTCCCAGCAAAGGTGGCCCTTGATGGGGGTGAAGGGGCAGCCTCAGAATCAATGGCCATTGGCTCGGGCTACTGAGGTGGCATCACAAGGCTGACAACTTCAGACTGGTCAGCAAAGACGTCACCTGGTGCAAGGTCACTTGGCTGTGGTGGAGGATTCTTGGGTGGTCTGCCTCTCTTCTTTGGGGCGGCATTGGGATCTTTAAGTGGGCGTCCTCTCCTCTTCTTGATAGGGTTGCCAGCTTCATCCAACTTGGGTTTCTTTTCTGGGGCAACTGCAACTGCTTGCACTGGCCCAGGAGCAAAACGTTCCCACCTAAAGATGGATGAAATCAAATGGCCCAAACATAATAGGTATCAATTCCAAAATGGTTTAATGGATGAGCAGTGTATTGGAATAAAGATAAGATGGGGGAGTTACTCATTTAGTGACCTGCCTTATTATATTAACAAAATCCTTGGGGAAGATCAAAAATCATCATATAAACCAATCCAAGGTACCCTTCAGGGTTGGGGACCAAGCACAATGCCCTGGCATCAGATGAGAACCACCAAAGAGGTGCATTGATGGATGGCCATTGTTGCTTGACATTCGCATCCTTGGATATACATGGATTCAGAGACCCCTATAGTTGGGGAAATTTAAAAACAGTTACATAATAATAAGTTTGATTGAAAAATGCTAAATGTAAACCTGGACTCCACCCATTCTCTCAAACATGCAGCTGCTTTGACCAGTTGCCATGGATCTTTTTCCACTAGCTCCGCTGTCTTCAAGAACCTGAGCAAAGGCCATGGAATGGTACTACAGGTATGGAGTTATGTAGACAGAAAGCTATCTATAACTAGATTGCAACACCAACACCTTTGATGATATAGCCATGTAACTCCTTCTGGGCTCGATCAGATAGGAGATTTCGGGGGAGCGACACCAAAGGTTTGACCAACTTCGCAGCAAAACTTGATGGAAGGAGGGTCAATGGTTGCTGTGACAGGCTCTCTGAGTTCACAAGGTGCTTCAGTAGCAGGATGCAATCTGCTCCATCATGTGGATAATCTTCCTCATTGGAATCCATGGGATTGAAAACCCAAAAAATAATAGCAATCATGAGAAGATTTCAATTCATCATTAGCAGCAATTTGTGGCTTTTAATTTTTGAACCAGCATATTGATTAGAGCCTGTTCATATCCAGGACTACACATAAACTATGGACTATCAAAACCATAGACTACACATAAACCCAGGATCACCAGGGATCTCCATTGGTGCCCATGAATCTCCAGTCTTGTCATCATAGAGGGGCAGGTCCTGAGCCACAAGAAGGTGGTACATATCAATAATTTCATGGTGTCCCAGCTAGAAGGGGATTAAAACTTAGGCACCAATAAACTATAATAGAAAAATATTCTGGGCTAAGCTGTGGTGTCAGAACGGCGGATGAACCTCCAACAGTGGTTGACACTCATGCCAGAGTTTGGTCTGGGGACCAGTCCACTCATGTAGATATCATACTGCTGGTAGTATTCCTTCCAGTTCAAGCTACCAGTCAACAGCTCCGCTCGCAACTCACGATTCCGGGATGGTTTGACCTTCTCAAGGATGATCTGGACAAAATCCTACAGGGTTACCATAATCAATCAAAGTTCAAAGTTGGATGCTGCAATGATCAGATGTATAGCATGGTCCAACTTACCTTATTTGTGGTAAAATTGATTGTCATTGGACAGTTTGAAAATATGATAAACCATAAAAGACCCATCATTTGTTCCTATCACCATCCTTGGGCGTCTGGATGATGTCTGCAGACCCAAATGCTGAGGTGCAAATACTGAGCCGTTGGTCAACTGGCCCATGGGTGTGACCCACCTCTCCAAAAATGTGGGTGACACTTCGGAACCTCGGCAAGAAACATGGCTAATATTGCAAAGCATCAGGATGAATATAAACATTGTTTTAGTCTGGTGGTATATGCCAAATATTCATGGGAAGTAATAATGGGGAATAACAAGCCAGCTCAAAGTAAAAAATTGAAACTGCAAATAAAGATAAGGTACCGGTTGCTTATGATAGCTGAAGCTGATGTTTTTGCTACCACCTGGTTCTTTCCTTCCCTCACACAGTTGTCTGTCTGCAGGGTTGCTGGGAGAGAACACCCACAAAGATTCACACTAATAAATCTTACAGGATCCCTTTGGTGATTTCTTTGGTTAATATTGTGGTTCAAAAAGATCACCAACAGATAATAATATAACAATAAACTCATTATAACTTATTATGTGCAATTCCCACATAATGCTTCCAACTATATCATGTTTTTGAACCCACCAACCTCTATGATCAGATGTTCTGGCATTGCCACACCACGAGATTCCAGGATCTCCCGGGCCTGATCCAGGGCCCTCAAGATACAGCTAACTTCCGTCGACGAGTCTTTGGGAACATCGGGCTCCAAGACAAAGTAGCTTTCCACTACCTTAATGACATGTTCAACGCAGGGCCCCAAATACAGATCCCATTACTAATTTAGTCTCCTAATTGGGGATTGCCAAAAATAGAACCATCATCAATTGTGTCAAGCTGCCCCCCACACTATGCAACCCAACACATGGATTTGTGGTCTCCATGCCCCAGCCAGAGATTTGGGGTTGATGGAATTGAGCCTGGGATACCTCGTCTTTGACTGGTCCAAACCATCGATGTCCAGCTTGATGACACATGTGCTAGCTCCCTGCCCAAGAGTACATTGCTCACTAAGTGTGTTCAAGCGGGCCTGGGTCTGTCGGTACATTCTCACATTCTTGATGTGAAGGCCCTGGGCTTGTTCCAACTGGTCCCGTTCATGTTGAAGGGTGCACTTCCGACTGCGGGTTGCAAACTCACTGCATTGAGTACACCTCATGGTGGGACCATGTAAGGATAATAAGACATGATTATTCCTGCCATCAGAATGAGGTTTTTCAACATCAAATGAGAAGAAAGTAAATAAGATGACAAATTACTAAGGATGATCAGGATACCTTGCATGCTGGGAAGTCTCACGAAATTGAATCAGATGTTTCCACCTTTCCTCATAAACCTGAGCGAAGCAACGATTTTTGGCAACTTCACCTTCCTCAGAACCATTCCCATTGCACCATAACTTGTAGAGGTCATAGAAAGCTTCCATGCTCATGTGTTGGAGGTGGCGAGGTTGCAAGCCACCTGGAAAGGTCTCGTTATTTGATCAATAAGTTTTTACCACCTCATACAGCATATATCCCTTAATGGCCAACTACCAACATATTAATTACCACCCAAATAAATCAGAAAAACCTTGACATTGATCAGCCTAGATTCAATCTTCAGGTTTCCCACCCATGAGTTCTGTTGCAGCTACTGGGTCATTCTGGGACAAGCTCCGGGCATTGAACGCCACCTTGCCACCAAGGAGAGTTGATGGAAGATCTGACTCCACAGCACCTTGGCAAGGTATGGGACATGATGGGATAAACTCAAGGTATACCAATGGATGTATGGGTTGATAGGTATATATATATAAGATCAACATATGTCATATCATTCTGTAGGTTGATGGGTAAATGAGATTCAAGACACCTGAAAAGAAACAAAAGGCAGCATGTTTTAATCCATCCAAAGGGCTAGGGACAAAAAGGCCAGAAGTGGCCAACGCAGCACCACTGATCTCTTCAATGGGAGGTGTCTCTGCCAAAGATTCAGCCTTGGAAGGCTGTTTATTGGGAAAAATCAAAATGAATGTTATCCATAAACAACAATGAAAAAGTGTTTATATACTAAAAACAAGGTTTGCCCTTTGACTCCCAAATACCACATGGGGTTTGTTATCAAAAGTGTACTCCTTGGGATGAGGTACCAGGTTCCAGTAGACATAAGTCATGAACCCATCCACACTGGAACTCTTTGTGGTGGGCTGCTTGCCATTGTACTTCCGCATGTCAGTGGGCAGGGAATTGGTAGACATTCCAATGGCCAATCGCCTGACCTTGTTGTGCCCATGGAGAGACATTACATCCATGTTCTATGCCATATATGAAATACCCTTTAGGTCAGGTATATATTTTGCAGGTATCACCACTATTTGTTTCAAGTACATCTACATCATATACATATATAATGTGTATACCCATATGAACACATAGATGCATACACAAGAAACTATTCACCCTAAGATCCTAAGATGTATGATCGACATGACATTGCGAAATTACACAGCTCAAGGCACAAAAAATGGAATGTGCCACACAGTGCACAACAAACAAACATAAAATTGAAAACCATTTAACTTTGTTGGCAGTCTATTCTGGAAGTTCAGCCAAAGGGTCCCTTTTCTCATTGACACCCATGAGAATGCACCATGCCTTTTCGCAAACTTCAAAGCCACCAATGTCATACTTCAGCACGGGTTTGGAGCATGAAGTCTTGGAAGCCTGGGCAGCGCAAGGACCTATCCCCCTTACCAAGTTTGTGCACCAAATAAAAAGGCTAAGTATTCTAGGTCCATGGTTGATAATGGTTTGAGCCATACATTATTCGATTGCACAGGGCCATGTATGACTAATGAACAACCATATTTTTGGACAAGGTACAGGATCCAGAGCTTCATCAGGAATCAACTTGTCCAATTTCCCAAGTTTGCCAAGCAGAAATTGGTTCAAGTCATGGCCGGTCATTGAGCTCATGCTATGGCGGATGTCCTCAGAAGTAATTTCTAGGCTTCAAAGGATTAGTTTTCTCCCCCATGGGTATTGGATACAACATTGAAAGTAAAATATTGATGGCAACTGAGAATGTAAAACAAATGCAACTGTGGCTCTTTGAGAAATCTCATCCTGGAATCACCAAGCTGGTACTTCGATGCACAGCCCTTCTTGCAGCAATATGGTGGCTTCTCGGGCGGTGTCCTAAATGTGATTTGGGTGACCATTGGGTGAAACCAAATTCATGAAATAAAATCCATCCTGTCAACCCCCAATAACATCAACCAAAGAACATATTACTTCATCCAGTTGGGGCACTCCAAGCTAGGCAATCGCTGGGTCTTTCGAGCAGGTGTCATTGAGTCCCCCAAATCAACATCGGGAGCCATAGATAGAGATTTCCAGTCCATGTCAATGATAGGCCCATCATCATCAGGGGGCAAATCCAGCACCATGGGTGACTGACTACACAAATGCCAGTCGCAAGTTCCCTTGAGGTTTTCAAAAGGCATGTTGGATTGGAGAGGCCTTGATTGGACCTGGAACTGGTGTGTGGGCTTCAGCAGATGGCATAAAGCTGATATCACCCAATTACTATGTGGCATGAATAAGTTGTTTACAGCGGATCAATTACTAAGTAAACCAAAATAAACCAGTAATAAATTAAAACCAGATAAATGTGGATATTAAAATAAGATTTGGATAACATCATATAGTTTGATGTAATAAGTCTGCCAAACTATAAGATATCATCAATTCCTGTGTTGTTTGAATTCTGCAAGCACAGTAATAAAAGGATTTACTCCCCTGATATGATGATTGATGTCCGGTGCCATAGACTATATTATTTTGGGTTTGGGAATTCATAACTAAGATATAAACTGCAAATCAATGACTATTTCATAGTGTCATATTTGTGGAAATATTATCAAAACGTTGCATCCTGCAACTGCACAACATTGTAATTGTACCATCCACCATGAGGGGCTTGATGATATTTGATACTTGAGTTTAAGACATATGATGTTGGCCCATGTTATTATCTACATATGAAATGGATCTATATTATGCAACCTATTACTGTTGATGATATCCATTTCATGAAAGCATATTAGACTAACTAATGTGAAAGGAATTTGGATGGGATTAACAAGAAGCAAAAAGGGACGACATCCATTTCAGGGATCAAATTTGAGCATGATCATCATGTGGGCCTAAAAAGGAGCGTAGTGAGCTTCCCATTATTGGAATATCGTTTACTTATGTGGAACTAAGCTAAATGATCTTGTTCATATCATACAGTGGTATAATAGTAATCCATCATTCTGCCATATTCAATTTCGATTAGGTATCACTTACTAAGACTAGTAGGATTTAGTAGTTAGTTCAGCTGCCACTGGCATCCCACTGCATTCGCTGACCTCGTGAACGAAGATGGGCACAAGGCCTTTTGCAGACCTGTGTGCACATTGAGGGTGGCTGTTCTTAACAGAAACCCAAAACGATCTCCATGGGAACATGGCCCCTGAGTCAGTTACAAAGCTCATCTTGGTGGACTTGAACCGCTTAAGGAAAATGCTGGATAGGATCAACAATTTGGCAAACTGTGCAGGTGACCAAGCACCTGCAGCCCGCTTCCCTCACAAGTGACCAGAACAATGGAAGCTGGATGATCTTCAGTTTCGAGCATCCTGGGGGTGCATGCCTTGAGATGACGCTGCCAACAAGATGTTGTTGCCGAGTCTGGTGCATTCAAGATGCTCATCATAATAACATGGTATTTATTAGCCACAGCGCATTGAAAATCATATGCTGCAATATCATGGATAATTCTGACCTGAAGCTGGGCATGCAATTTATGGATAACCAATTGTTCAATTCGATTGGTGGACCATATAATAAGATAGGTTATCAAATTGAAGCAATTGAAAACTATAAAGCTAAACCATAGCTAAACAACCAACTGAGCTGATTCATCCAAGAACCCTGCCCTTTTCCCCACCTGTCAGGCTCTTTGGTGAAGTGGAGGTTGCCGCCAGCCAGTGGCAGTGGCAGTGGCAGTTGCGGAAGCCCTCTGTGCGGTTATAGTGGGTTAAGATGAAGATGGATTAAATAATTTACATGATATAGTTGAAGCCTGGGTATGTGATTTCATCATGGTTCTGGCCCAAGTTCATTCTAATCAAGCTAAGCAGAGCCTACCCCAAATCAACTGCAATCTACCCCAAATCAACTGCAATTCCTTTATAGAAAATGATAATCATGAATTATCACTCAAACGACTGTGTTTTTCTTCAGGTCTTGAACTGTAGCTGGATCGAACGGCAATTTCAAACATTGTGTATTTCCTTCCCTAGCCGTGACGTACGACACTCGTCAGCTAGCTACCTATAGCTACTAGTTTGGAAATGAGTGGAAACCATAATAGATCAACTCTGCTCGCCATGTGAATCCAGCATAACTTTGGGTGATGGTCCTCAGGCTGTACTACACTACGGCCTTCATGTCGGTGTCCGTGGGTCTTACTTCAGTGCGGGTGCAGATTACGGCACTGCTACCCGAACTTACCAGGGACTACAATGAAAGATCCTTGTCCTTGAGACTGGGGAAGCTGGCTGGTGAATCGTGGGTCAACGGTTTGATTCATGTTTGTTCGCCCCCAAAGCACCTGCGAAGGGGTGCAAAAAGCTGCTGACAATACTGCCAGTATACATTGCCATCGTCATTGTTATGGTAATCGCAATCACCACCTCCAGCTCATCATCATCATCATCACCATCACCATCACCATCACCATCACTATCATATTTATCATATTTATCATCATTATCATCATTATCACCATTTTTCCTATATTTGTGATTTGTTTTGGAAGGAACCATGATGTTTGTGTTGTGCCTTCCTTTCGGGCCATACTGTTGTCTAGTCATATATACATAATTTGACTGCTAAGGTTGAATAAGTTTTTTTTGTTTGCATCGTTTCCAAGACTTGGCGCTAACAGGAGACATCCAACTGCCATCTTCGCGAATCCGAAGAAGATGTATATGAATATACAATATGTTTAACAAGTTTAAAGACTTTAGAATTATCCACATCATATATTGTACACATAATTACGTGGTATATATATCTTATTGATAGCATTGAGTTTTGTTATTGATGGCATTGAGTTTTGTTATGTTTTTAGATATACTAATACGTTGTATATTTTTTGTGTGTGTCCTTAGATTTTTTGCATATGGTTTGGACTTAGACTTAAACAGTGTGCAAAACCGTCCATTGATTCAACCATGTCGCAACTTCAGTAGTTTCTGAAGGATCCCGACAACTCAGTAGTGCAACACGTGCATCCCGAAAACTATACGTGCCAGTGCCACTTGATTTCACAACCATCAAAACGTGGAGGTGTGTGCCTACCAAAATATTGGAAGTTCTGATAAAACCTCTAAAAACATTCTTGTCCCCATGTTTAGGAATGAACGCCTCCGGTTTTACCGTGGTGGGCGTGAACGTCATCGGCCTCGCCTTTGCAATGATACATGCCTTCATCGTGGGGACCGCCCACCATCCAAGCTACAGGGCCTTGAAATGCCAAGGAAAACTTGGGATATCCTAAGGACAAATCCCATAATGCCCTTGGATGCGCATGCCACTTAAAATGTGGTAAATATTATGGGTTCTCCAATTGCACAGGATGCCAACGGAGAGTGAAGGTGATTGTTTGGATCCGAGGGGGCCCATTAAAAAAAAAGCTTATCATCCGTGTGGTGACCCTTACAGGTAGTCGATTTGGGGATAGTTCAAGGTAGAAACAAACATGGGCAATACCCCCATTTCCCACTACGAAAGAACATATTTAAAAAGGGAATTTATGGCGTTGGGTTTACTAAAAATGATTGGGCTATATTTTGAATGTATCGTATCCCATATGATCCGCCTTGCGGTTTAGGTCAAAAGACACATATCATATAATCTTACTAATTTGTGAACGCGTGGGACATTTTTTTTAATAGTGGAGGGGGGCTGCCGCTTCACAAAGGAAATGACGGGGTCTGTATTTCATAGTGGCTGAGCTCTATAAACATGATGCTTCTGTCCTTTGATTCCCAGTTTTGTTTTCTGCCCCTTTTTCTTGTATTTTGTTCTCCGGTCCGAAACTTTAATTACTTTTGTATATTTTTGTCATTTTATTTTGTTTTCTTCGCAAACCTTACTTTTGTCCATTTATTCCCGGTTTCGTATTCCATCCCTTCTGTCTTGTATCTGAGCAGCCCCTGCTGTCGGCTAGGGTCTGCGGAAATGCATCTCTATATCTGTATATGCTATACTACTATACTATATGTTTATTCATGAAACAATTTTGATGAAACCATGATTTTGGTGGCCTGAGATTGAGGTTTCTCATGGTTTCTCTGTTTCAGATCTACGGGAATTATCCAGATCAGTACTCCCAGAAGTGGTTATGCCATGTTATGCCGATGTGCCCATCGACTGGAAATCAGTCGGTCAAATCTTGCCCTCGTTTTTGACGTTGTTGAAACCCTGATGATGGTCTGCCGGTGTGCCTAAGTCATTGCTTCGAATACTTCAGTAGGGAAAACCTTGGTTGGGGTTTGGGGTTTTGGCAGTTCCGAGGATTCCCAAGTCAACATGTGTTGAAGGGGCTCTCGGGCCCTTACTGATCAATGGGATTGAATGTGATTCTAATATGGCATCACTCCCCACTTAACTTCAATGTACCCTGGGTATGCCCCAGTAAAAACGCCCATCACTGCTCGCTGGGTCAACTCAATCTATAATGACCTCATCAAGATGTCACCGGAATGATGGTGAATGTATAGAAGAATCATCCCCCAAATGGCCGCAACTTTGAGCTAGTTTCAGGTCGGTGAATTATTACAATTCAGCCAAATAACATGACAACCTACCAGCTGCAAATATTCCAACCAACAAACAGCAACTTGATCCTTGTTTGCCATGATGAAATCGATGGTGCCGGACTACAATATTAAAGATACAAATCAATACCAATGGATGCACATGGATGCTATTATTCCACTGAAAATCAATGTTTTAAAGGGGTATCTAGGGCATTCACCATGCAATGTGAGTGATGGTTTCGACAACGGGAAACCCACTTCCATATATCTGAATTCCTTGGGTGCAACCGTTGGCACCTGGGAGCGGTTTCATTTACAGATGCCATTTGGGAACTTCATGATTTGGTTGGTGTCTTTCCATCCCTCTAGTATTTAACACCCCCGTATAACGCTTAGTCTAGTATTGAATTCGTTCATTTTGGGCCCATTTCAGGGGGGGTACTTGATATGATCGGGAAATTGGCTTCATGTGGATTGTTGATGTTGTTGGACGTTGTAGCCCAGGCTCCTTTATGCAGAGTGCTGCCGTTTGTTCTGCTGCCATTCTGATCTTTAGCTGGACCGTCTTCTGTGGCATCAAGGTCAGGCAGTATTGAAGTTGTATGCTCCGACATGCATCAGGTGCTGGATTGAAATAGTTTCGTACCATCCTTGGGATGATAACCCAAATTGGCTCATATTTGTCGAGTTGCACCGACCAGATACCATTCAGGCTGCAGATTTCAGGGATTGGCGATCTTGACCAAAGTCCCAAACCACCTTTTGTGGGCTTACCGGCTTACAAAGCGGCTTAACCAATTTGGCTCCAATCTTTGGGGGCTTCAAACTTGTGCAATGAACTGGCTTAACGTTGGCCAGAATCGTGCTTCAGCTAAGGATCTTCAAATAATTAGAGTGCCCCCAACCCAAGAAAGTCCATTCTGCAAACCTGTACCTCTATGATAAGAATTGGTGTCTCCCCATTTTGGTGGGTTGCATCCTGTTTTTGGTGCTAATCTCACCATGTGTTAATCATGTAAATATCTAGGGCAAGTGAATGAATACAACGAAATCGATTTAAGGTAGGTACATGGCCCATCCTGTTGGGAAAAGGCCCAAATGGCAGGAGAGATACGTCCCTCCTGCAAATCCAATGCCTTCCCCTGGCATCCTTAGTGAACTGCTCCTCACCGTAAGACACTGGGAAAGCAGATGGATGATCGTTGGGACTCGTTGGGATACTGGGGACCTGACAAATCTGGGGAGTACCCCAACCATCGTGAGGCTTCAGCAATCGTTGGTGCCTTGACATCTCCTTTCGCTCCCACCATATGAATAACCGAGAAAATTACTGTAATATAGACGTATATATATATATATATACTAATTTAGTCTTGCTTTGCCTTGGCCTTTCCGAAGTTGCACAAAACCTTCATAACCGACAGGGGGACGACCCTAATTTGTGCACGGCATTGGATTTAACATATAATTTTGTCGGCTACTCATATGACCTTCATCTGGCTACCGGGGCGGCGTCTTTCGGTGGGAATACTATTCCATGTAATGATGCCCCAGAGTAGTGAACAGTTTGTGGCGTACGGTCCCTTGTAAGTGGTACTGTCTTTGAATATGTGTACTATATAATACACTATATATATATATATATTATATACATATTTATTTGCCGATCATGGAGATTAAGCCTAGGGTAAGCTCAGGGATCATATCAATAATAGTGCTGGCCTGTTAGACCACAGAATGCTGGTTGTCATTGAATCGTTGCACCTTGCAAGGCAGTCAAAGACAGTAAGTGCTCAGTTGGAAGCACATCCTTTTGCTATGTGACCTTGATGTATCTTGCAGGGCCTACAGCAGTCACGTTGCCTGGCAGCATGTGGGCATTGTGGCATGGGGGTTGCACATGGTTGCATGGTAAAACTGCACCGTCCTGGTTGATTGGAACCATGGTTGATGGCTTGTTTCCGGGACTTCACCAGGCTAACTCAGACGAACATCGCACTTTTCTGCAAATATGCTCTGATGGATGAGAGCATCCTGATGCTGCTTGTGCCTATTGTGCAAGGACAGGCTTAAGCAGCGAGACCAGTAACACGTGCATAGTCACAGGATGGGTTGAATCCTGCTGAAGCCAAGAAGTTCAAAGGACAATGACTCTGAGATGTTGAAATATCTTAGAAGTTGATAACGATACAGGAACTAGGGCTCCTGTCGCAACCTCATGGCTCTTCAACGAAGAAACCCAGCTGCACGCCACATGCAGGAACCGCACTACTCATGATCCCAGTGTGGGTTTTCATCGCAAACAAGACCAGCAAAAGACACATCTACCTGATTGGCCGGAAGCTTACAATGACCCTGCTTCAAGTTATATCATGTGATGATATGTGATATTATGTGATAATGTTTTTTGTTGAGCCCATCACTGGTTCAGGCCATTTCGAAGACCTTTCATGTCTCAAATGCTTGCGCAAAGAGAAAGGAAAACAAGTTCCATTAGGTCATGGCCATAAAAGCAGGATCTTCGCCATGGTTTCATGGTCATTGAGTCATTCCACACAGCCACCCCAAGAAACTGAGATGTCTCAGCATGTCACAGCCCAAAAAGGCGGCAGCCTCTTAGCTATGTCCATGGCCGCCTTGAACTTCGTCAACTCCACTGAAGCTGCCATTCTTTTAGGCCGCGTTGCCAGAAGTGTTGAGTGAAAACGATGGATTTTACCCCAAAAATCGCAAGGTTGAAATAGGTTCATCATCGAGAGTTGCCATAAATTGTAATAAATTGGGGTTGAATAAGTGTATATATATATACGTATAATTATTATATTATATTATATATATATATACAGTATGACTATATTCATAAATCCTCAGATTGTGTGAGAAATGGATGATTTCTGGGTGCAATTCCTGGCCATGCGGATGTTTTGATGAAGAATCTATATTGATGGTACTACTTTGGGATCTGTGCGTCTCATGTTGCGTCTTTTTCGAAAGAGAAAGATGAAGAAACATGAGATGTGTTCAGAGCAATTCCTGCTCTGCAAACAATTTCTTTCTTTTAGTAGTTCATTTGTGAAACAAGTCGCATGCACATTTGAGGGTGAATTGGCACGAGCATAGAAGACTTGAAAACCTTGGGTCAGCCGACCCTGTTCCTTGCAAACTGCTTTTAGTTCCATGGCGGGGGGAATGCACACATTTGCGCAAAGTGCTATCCTCACCAGCATCCGAAGGCATCCTCATCGGCATGCCATTGGCCGTGCCTTACTTGGTTCCCATCAGCATGCTTCCGGATGTAGTCGAGGCACGGGCTGCTGGTTGGACTTATTTTCAGGCTTCACAGAGGCCCGGTCAGAAGTGGTAGAAGATAGAGAAACAGCAAGTTGTGATCAATGTTTGCTTAGATGACCTTATGCAGAGGGTTCGCAGAATGCATTGTATGTGAATATGATTATGTTATAATCATATCTATCCAGCAAATATATTATATACATATTATATTGAAAATCGTTTAATCCCATCCTTCAAACCCCCAAATGCACCCCAAGCATCCCAAGCTGCCAGAGCATGCCATGCGCCATGCGTGTTGCCATGGCCAGAGCAGTGGCCACGATGAATTCAGCAAGGCTGCAGCGAAGAATGCACCGACACAGCTCGAGAACACATACAGTACATAAATAGAAGATACTATGTATATACATAGTTGTTACATACAATTACATACATATGTGTATATGACACTACATAATTATTTTGTGTGTATATATATTTATTTATTTATGTATTTATTTATTTATGTATTTATATATATATATTTATTATATATATATATAATATTATGCTACCCGCACATGTGAATCACGTGGAATGAGCGCTGTTTTTGGTGCGTAGCTTCGATCTCCAGGAAGATGAGGAAAGGACTGGTCGCAGAAGAGAAGGACGGGGAGTCGGGGAGCGGTTTCAAAACGTTGAAAAGGAAGGGAAGATGGCACTAAACAGACGGTGTGTTGTTTGTGAGTAGGAATATCATACCCATAGGATCCATGTATGCTATATATGGTATCATTTGCCATATTTTACCATCAATATACCCCAAATGTTAGCATATATACCATACATGGATCCTATGGGATATGATATCATATTCCAATCCGTTGTGAGTCGCTTTTTGTTGAGGGTCAGTTTTGGGGGTGCAACACGAAACAAGATAAAGCCAGATAGATAGATAGATAGATAGATAAGATAGATAAGATAGATAAGATAGATAAGATAGATAAGATTGCATTGATAAGATTAATAAGATTGATAAGGTAGATGGGAAAGATAAGATAGACAAGATAGATTAGATAGATAGATTAGATTAGATGAGATTAGATTAGATAGATAGATAGATACTGTATATATATATATATTATTGTTCCCGGTGTCTTGAGTTGTCTTTTCCAAGGGTGGCGGTGGCACTGAGGCATCTTTGCTTCTGTGTAACAGCCATGTAATTTCAGAAGCGGCTGTAAACGGATCTACGGCTCCAGCAACTACGTCTCAGCACATCCCTCAAGACAGTGGCTTTTACTTTGCCTGTTTTATGTTTGATTCCGGTTTCTTTCCTGTGTCAATACCACTCTTCTTAGATGACTTTAAACTGGTGGACCCACAATTCGATTGCAATAAGGTTTCTCTTATGCCAACTGAAGCCTTGAATGGCTGGAGAGCGGTTTCCCTGTATGTTCTCCTGTCCATCATTCAACCTTGCGATTTTTTGCGGGGAGAGGCTCACCAAATTCATGGAGGGTCCCGGCTTGCACATGTATATATATATATACCCTAGGGCTCCAACCGCCATTCAAACATAGGGCGTTAGTAGAGCCACCTTGGTTCGTTTTGGGGTCCAGCCCCTCCCAGAGGTCTGACATTTTTGATTCCCATGCTTGCTCGGTCATCCACGCTTCTGGCTTAATCTGGTAGCCACATACCGGTTGAACCTAAGATCACCAAGAATTGCGACAAGTTAAAAGATAGTAACACCACGATCGAGAGAATGCTTCACCAAAGTGTGACATCTTTGAGCATTCCAATGCTTCACCAAAGGATGGTGGCCGATATACAGTCCCGTTTAGTTGGGTTTTCCAGTAGCTTGAGACGCTGGAAAACCCCTACATCTCTAGCTGAAATGATAAACTCCAAATTTATGGTTTGTTTTGTTTTTGGAAAGCTCCGAACCACAAACTTGAATCCATTTAAGGCTCCCGAATTTTCACAAGTACTGTCACTTAAGACTTTCACCGTGTCAGGTGTGCTGTCTGGCCTGTTCACAACAGCTTTGAAGCTATCAGTCACAGCTGGTAGTGCACCTTCGCTGAATTGTTCATTTTTTTTGGGTCCTTGGGGAACAGACCTGGTACCGCCAAATATGATGGACATTTTCTGGACCCAGAGACGACCAATTGAGAGTGGAATCATGCGGAGCGCCGAGGTCAACATAACAACGTGAGTATTTCGTATCATTTCACAATGGATATAACTTATGATATTACAATATGGTTAATCGTTTTTCCCACAAGAGTCGTGTAATTATAATGAGAATATACTAAACATCCTACCAGAGTACTGTCAATGGGATGGCAGGTACTACAAGTGTGATCTCAGTATAAACATTGATTTTACCCTCGGGCAATTAACCATGGCAATGGAAGATCTACCATTTATCGATGGGTTTTCCCATATATTTTCCCATCGAAACGTCGATGAGTTCAGGTTCTCACCAACTTGGCCTTGGAGCAGGTGGCCCAATCAGCGACAAGTCTAGTCCACGGGTTGATGAGATCATGAAAGCAGCAAATATGTAATTGATATGTATGTGAGTGTACATGTAGATAGGATAGGAAAGGATAGGATATATAGGAAATATGGATGGATGGATGGATGGATGGATGGATTAGATCGATAGATCGATAGATCGATAGATCGGCAGATCGATAGATCAATCGATAGATCAATCGATAGATCAATCGATAGATCAATCGATAGATAGATAGATAGATAGACAGACATATAGTTAGATAGACAGATAGATAGATAGATGGGCAGAGATAGGCAGAGATAGGCAGAGATAGGCAGATTTAGATAGAGATAGATAGAGATAGATAGAGATAGTGAGATATAGAGAGAGAGATAGTGAGATATAGAGAGAGATAGAGAGAGATGGAGACAGATAGAGAGATAGAGAGATGGAGAGAGATAGAGACAGATAGAGACAGATAGAGAGAGACAGAGAGAGAGAGAGAGAGAGAGAGATAGAGAGAGAGAGAGAGAGCGATAGATAGATGGATAGATGGATGGATGGATGGATGGATAGATAGATAGAGAGACAGAGAGACAGAGAGAGAGAGGTAGATAGCTAGATAGATATATGATATATGATATATGTTATACATGTAGAGATAGTTAGTTAGATAGATAGATCGATTTGCTTCTGCTTCTGATGCTATTTACATATATAATATGTACATAGATAGATGTTTCCATGTCTGTAAGTACTTGTATATATATATATATATATCAATAGAACATACATATTACTTTCAAATTATTTTAAACATAGATACACCTATTATTAAAAAAGGATCTAGATAGATCTAGATAGATCTACATAGACTCAGATGGATCTATACAGACTCAGATGGATCTAGATGAATGTAGATAGATGTATGTAGATATGTAGGTATAGTACGGTATAGCTAGATATAGATAGATGTAGATTCTAGATAGTTCGACACGAAGGTAGACAGAGATAGCTACAGTTGGATATAGAGAAAAATATAGAGAAAGATAGAAATATGGGGATACCAAGCAAGTGTGGATCTTGAAGGCAAACCCCGAGAGTCATTTCACAGGAATATAATGGGTTCATTCTCCCGCAAGAGGGTGTGGCATCGATTGATGTGGCCAGTTCAGTTTGAAATCGTGCACTTGCACATGAATGTGCACGAATGTGTATGCATAGATATATCTAAACAAATATATATATATATATATCACACGCATACATACATACATACATACATACATTCATACATACTTACTTACTTACTTACATACTTACTTACTTACATACTTACATACTTACATACTTACATACTTACATACTTACTTACATACTTACAGACATACAGACATACAGACATACATACATACATACATACAAGAACATACAATATGATACTACTATAGTAGACTTTACTTTACTTTAGCACTTTAACATACATGATAACATGCATACATACATGCGTACAGACATGCATGCATACATATATACTTACATATACCATACCATACCATACCAGACCATACCATACCATACCATCCATACATACCATTTTTTAAACATGTTTGTTTTTTGGACGTGTTTACATTTTTACATGCTTGCATGACAAGTTTACATTCTTACATGCTTACGGTTTTACATGTTCTCAACCATATGTCCA
>Ga0126342_10005573_pt1 | contig 22020 bp, 22 predicted proteins | sample Cyp1metagenome_FD_92528 | JGI IMG/M metagenome (GOLD analysis project Ga0126342, IMG submission 92528) | Coral microbial communities from Lord Howe Island, Old Settlement Bay, Australia - Cyphastrea 1 metagenome | ecosystem: Host-associated > Invertebrates > Cnidaria > Coral ...
CATTGGAGTTTGTGCTAACACTGATCGTGTTTTTTTTCCCCGCACGATGCGTGTGTCTGACAATGTATACCTCCAAATGGCTATTTAAATGGACTAAGTGATGAGCAACCATGGCAATCGTGGGGTGCCCTCTTTTCGGATCCAGATATCTCCGTTCAGCTACGCATGTCCAGTTTCATGCCCGTCCACGGTTCATGAACCACCCAAGCTGGAGTCACATCACAACGACAATCAGAGTTATAACGTCTGACACAACTACCTTTCGTGTCACCCCTTCTCAAGTGAGCTGTATGGTTGTATGGGATTGTGCGGTTGTATTACAATTTTTTGATACGTTTCGGAGGGAAGAATCCATCAACTGCAAATCCCCACACCATGACACCTGCGAGTTGGTTGGTCGCATAGTCATGGCTCACGTGCTTTGTGCTGCCTCGCCAGGTTTGGGCATCGCCATGCGCCCTTCTGCGCTACTGCCCTGTTGGCGGTGCTGTGGCTGGCTGTTGTGCCATTGCCCTGGGAGTCCGGACCTCACAGACTTCAGAGAAATCGAAGATGCTGAAAGGTGGATGGGAATCTTTCAAGCTTCAATCATGGCTTCGAAACACTTCAAATAGAATATTTTTGGGCGCACAAGGCAGCACCAATGTCGAAAGGAGTTGCAAATCTATGCAAATCTGGTTGGAGAATGTTAGATCTTTTCAACTTACCTATCATGAATGTATGATAATGCATGCACATGTGCCCTTGCCATACATGTTGCCTTAGATAGACGCAACTCGAGGTAGATATTTTATGATATTTTAACGTGCAGTTCGTATCGTTTATATCGTCAAGCAAACCGGTCTTGACATTTTTGAGTCTCTGTCCTGAGGTGGACGCTTCCAATCTTGTACTTGCTAGCCGCCTGTCATCGCCAGATGTTCTTCTCTACTTTCTTCACCTTCATCTCCTCGGAGCGCTGGGGATGATGGATGAAGGGGTGGTTTGATTTTCTGTTGCCCTTCTAGATCTTAGATGCCTGAGCTTAGTCATCCTATGTTGCGTGCAAGATGCTACCACCAAGCGGTCTGCGTGAAATGCCTTTTTTCTCAACATGTTTGAAGAAACTGCATTGATAGAAAGATGGTGCTTGTAAGTGCGCAAGCAGTTGCAGTAGGTCATTCTGCATGCCCAGCTTGCCAGTACCAGGCGTACTGGTAATTTCCAGTGGAACACCAGTGCTTTCAAGAAGACTCGGGTTGTCTCACGCTGGAGGAATATCCTCCACAGCTCTTTGCGACACTGTCGGGCTTTGCTCGATCCTCAGATTTTACTGAAACTGAAACTGGTGGATGCCTTGCACACGCTGGTTCATTGGAAGGTCCGAGTGCTTCAGGCGTACATCATCATAGGATCCAGGCTGCGTCCAGGTTTGAAACTGATGAGTTCTGTCCCCTAAATCCACTCAAGCAGAGATGAGGCCAATGTGCTTGCTGGCCTTGGCACAACTCTGTAGAACTTTGGCCTTTGGTATAGCAAAATTGTTTTTGCTTTGCCCCTTGCTGCTGAGAATATTTAGGCACCTGATGTATCGCGGTGGTGGTGGCGGCGGCGGTGGTGGTGAGAGGTGGGGGTGGTGCGCGTTGTGCTGCCTGGTTCTGCTGTTGGCCTCTATTTTGTCCCTATTGTTCTTGCTGATTCTCTACTCCTTCTCCTTCTCCTATTTCATCTTTCACTCTTCTTCGTTTTTTCGGTGTATGATCCCTTTGTTCAGAGTTGGTGCATTTTATGGCGGCTGTTCTCGTTGTTTCTGCTGCTCGTGCTGGTGGTGATGGTGCGTAGATTAATGGCAGTTGAAAACATTGCGTTTTGTTTGTGATTCGGCAGCGAGTCATGTTCACTGTTTGGGGCAACAACAATGATTTCCGGGCTCCACATGTTGATAAAATATCGTACTTTATGTAGCGCTGCCATGGCACCCTTTCCGCTGAGGAATCCCCTTCTGGATACTGCTCTCCGCAATATGGATGGAGACTTCATGCCCTTCTTTTTGGCGCAGTTAGGAGTGCACCATGGTGAGGATCATGATGCATAATTTATGCTCGACTTTATGAAAGTTCCTAAAGATATACTTTCAAAACATGTTAAGGTGGGGACTATTTGGGACTATAAAACATGACCATCCAATCCACACTCCCAAATGGCAGTTTTGCTGAGATGGCAATACAGAGAGAGGGAGCGATGGAAATTGTCATTGGCAGCAGCGTATGAATGTTGAATGATTCTGCATGTTGATTCAAGATTATATTTATATGTCAGCTATTTGGCATTTGCTTTGGGGGTGGCACATGTATGCTTAATGTGCCTGAGTAAATAATGATACCTGTGAAGTGCTTCAGGAGTTATATAATGTTGCCTATATATATATAGGTGTTTATCATCAAAGGCATCAAACCCCTGCAAACCACGACTGTATCATTCCTGGCAAGGTTCCCCTTGTTGGTCTTTGCTCCAGGAGTTGCTATGCTCGTGTTTTTGGGCTGTGCTGCGGCGTGGTGCAGGGCTGCCTCCAAACAGTGCCTTTGGCTGCTATCCCTCTGTTATCCGGTGGAATAGATGAAATGGTGAACCCACCAACCAAAATGGAAGTATGATATTACTGTATATAATATGGCTAGCAACATTTAGCAACTGAAGGTGATGCTTGCACTAGATATTGGGATGGGTTGCCTTTATTAAAATGTGTGTTTTTGTGTTCATTTTGGAAGTTGATTTCCACAGGTGCAAGAGAAGACAACATAGCTCCTGCCATTTGCATGGCTCTCATTTGTTTACTCCTAAGTCTTTAAGTTTCACATGATCCTTTTTTTCCAGGTTTCTACTGTGCTTGCGACCTCCATGGTCTCAGCCTGCCAGGTGTTTGGAAGAGCCCAAAGGTGAAACAGACCCCCCAGCAGCTACAACTAAACTCTGAGAGGTCGCTGCGCGGAGCCTCCCAGAGCCCCTTTGGTAAAACCTTCAATCACTGCAGATTGAAGTTTACTGTAAGTGAAACTTAAACGTTTTTCCAGGTTCCGGACCTAGGTTCACTTCCCATCTTCGGATATGGATAGTTATATATCTGTACGGTTTAAGTCGACGTCACAACACCACCCCCGAATTAACGAGGCAGAATTTCGAAATCAAGGGGATATGTACATAAAGTATCTAACCCTTACCCGGTCCCGCTTGCTCGCAACGCGCATTGTTGACAACGAGCTCTTGGTTGAGGCGCGTCCCGGTGAGAGGGGAGAGATGAAAAGGATGTTGGAAAGAGAGTTGAAAGTGCTTGGGGTTGCTGAAAGGGCAGTGAAGAGAATCACATGCACACTACAGCGCGCTTCCTTGGCATGGCTCTCTGGTTTCCAATTCTTGGCCATCTTGGGAGGGTACAGTGGGAAACCGCGCCAAACAAGCTTAGGGGTGAAGAAAACAAGACAGTCCTATGCCTTCAAAATAGGAACAACGGTTCTGTGTTGCGCTGGCCTTGCCGCTGCCAGAATGCGGGATAGCTGCTCCGGCTATGCTGGTTTCCGGCGCGATTTTGATTTTTGACCCCTGCGCCGGGCAGAGCGATGCCAGTGCACTTTGGTGTAGCCAGAAGGTGCCCGGAGCGCCGCTCCAAGCCGATGGCCACGACGCGTCGGCTTATTCCGCCGACCTGGTGTCCTGATCCCACGCCCAGCAGCCGCGCCACAGCTCGATTCTCCCCGAACGCGCCCTTCACAGGCTTGGGCTTGGCCTCTTCGTTTGAAGGAGAAAAAAATCACACGGGCAATATGGCAGGTCATGCTATTTGTTGGTGCTTAGCATAGTTTTACGCGTTTTACTTTTTATTTCTTGCTTCAGGGATGCATTTGCCCAGCGATGCGGCTCAGCTCTGCAGCTGTAAGAATGAAGGACACGTAGCTGTTCCGGCTACGCTGAGATCTTGTCTTGGTTGCTTGCTGCGGCGCTGCTGCACCTCCAAAACGCGAAAACGCGTGGATGAGCGATCTACGCGCGATTTTGCGCTTGCCATTGCCGGAATCGGGGATAGCTGTTCCGGCTACGTTGGTTTCCGGTCTTGGTTGCTTTATGCGGGGCTGCTTTCTGTTTCTCTTTCTCTCTCTCTCTCTCTCTTTCTGTCTCTTTCTCTCTCTCTCTCTCTTTCTCTTGCTCTTTCTCTCCAACAGTGCATGAAGCATGGCCCTCCCGGACACGCAGGTGCTCTGCGAGATTTTTTCCCATTTCGCCCGTGCGCCGGGGTCAAAAATCGAAATCGCGCGTAGTTCGCTCATCTACGTTTTTTTTGGTGTTTCCCGGGCGTGGCGGCCTAGCCGGAACAGCTATCCCCGATTCAAGCAACGACAGAGCCCAGCGCGGGATTGACTAATTTTGTCGTGGCCGCTGGTGGGTCCGCTGGCAGGTGGCCGCTGCCCGTTGGCCGGTGGCTGGGCAATGTGGTGTCCGGTGGCCGCTGGCCGGTGCCCGGTGGCCACTGGGTGGGACCGGTGGCCGGTGGTGGGGCTGGGTGGTGTGGTGGCCGGTGCTCGTTGGCTGCAGCCCCAGCGCTGATCCCCGGTGGCCGGCGATGGGCCGGTGACCGGCAATGGCCGGCGGTGGCCGGTGGCCGTGGTGGCTGGCAACTTGGGAGCTATTGTCGGGCCGTGGTCGTTCGTCTTCTAAAGTTGTATCCAGCCCCATCACGTATAGAAATCCCATCAGCTAGATAGGGCAGGGGGAAATTGATCGAAGCAACTGGACAAACGTTCAATTAACGCCATTGCGCTGGAGTTGCTCTTACACCAACACCTCCAAACCTTTTGCAAGAAAATGTTTGTTGGCTTTTCTATGTCTGAGGTGCTGACTTTGCTGGGTCTGAAGCGGCTTTGAACGGACTGGCACACGCACCGAATGAAAAGAACAGGAAGTGAAATGCTGGGAAGAAGTGCCTGGAAATCAGAAATCCATGAAATTCATGCCTGCAACACGTTTGCGCACGATGCCGTCATGTGTTCCATATACGAAGCAAAATCACAGAATCACACGGCAACGCGTACATTAGCGCATCCTTTCCTCCACGCGGTCTAGCGTCAACGGCATCCTTCGGGGGACGCCGCTCAAGAGGCTGAAGGATGGCCAAAAGAAGATGTTTGTCCAGGTTCAAGAAATTTCTTGTCCTGCTAGCAAAATTTTGGACAATGGGAAATCGAATGGCCTCCTGTAAGAGATTCCGATCAACAGAAATTGAATCTCGCACGCTTCTTCAACGAATATGATCTTGCGCATCATAAACGCAGGTTTGGTGAGACCTGTCCTCGTTTGCGCTTCGCTCGGACACGGTCATTGATAGCCTGCGGGCGCGCCAGGTTGTGCACATCACGCATCTCCTGATATCAGCGGTTGGAGAACAGCCTATTATATTCCAGGCCGTATTTGTGGAGTTATTCTTTTCTAGCCAGCTAGAGCCAATCTTGTTCGCATCCGACCCTGCATTACAAGGCGCGCTGGGCGTCCTGAAGGAAGAGCTGGCAGAACCATTTGTTCATATGGTGTACCACATGCCCAAGAGGACAGAGCTGGCTGTTCACAGTCTCGGCAATGTCGGTCGGAAACTTGGATGGAATGGACTTGTTCCCAGCCAGGTCGGGAAGACAATGCTGACGACAGAGGTCTCCAACATGCCCAGGTGCGTGGAACTTGTCAATGATAAAGTTGAAATTGCCCAACCACTGTGCTATGGCTGATGCTTGTTGGTGCTCCTTGCACATGAAATGGAGGTGGCAAGCATCATCGTGGACCAGAGTCTGGAGGTCAGGGAGCCTGTGGACCAAAATCGTTGCGAAGCGATACCTCTGTGACAAACTTTCTGCGCCGATCAGCGCATGTAAGTCTGCCACGGGTCCTGCAAGTTGCAATCGAAATTGGTAGTTTGCGAAAAGTGCGTATTCGGAGCTTTTGCAAAATTGAACGCTAAAACCGACAATTTGGACCAAAGCTGTCCTGACTCAGTCACGGCGAGGAGGTACCCTGCAGTCCGAGCAGCAGCTGCAATATGTTGCTCCGATTCTTTGTGAGTTTGGCAAGAGCTGCTTGCGCGCGGCTGCGCTGAAGACCATGAAGCCAAGAAAGTCTTTGGCCCTTGCGGCATCTTCCCTAGCCACTTGACTCCTCGGGACGCCTTGCTTCGCTGTCTCCTGCAGTGTGTGAACGTGAGCCGGAGTCAGATTGCAGGTCAGTGTCTGTAATGCGCCGCAATGAAGGGAAAGAAGAGAACACGAGGTTACAGGCCTGGAAAAAAACAAATTAGCGTCAGGGCATCGTCTCAATGTTCTGGCTGGCACGTTCTGCAAAATACTTGGCTAAGGCAGCTTCCGGGATGGTGCAAGCTGGTTTCCAGGAACGGAAAAGACATTTAGATCTGCAAAAACCAAACATCCCCAGGACTATGCAAAGCCTTCTTGAGGCGATGGCGCCCGATCTCCGCATACATTGGCAGCAGGGATCTGCTGCGTGTTTCCGACAGAGCGTGTCCTTGGCCGACGGCTTGCAGCTACATCCCCGGAGTAGCAGCTTGTTGACGTGCGGGGACGGGAGGAGCTCTGCAAATGGGACTCCACATGTTCGGGTGAAGTTTGCAACTGCCATCCACTGCCAAAATATCCATTCTATCTCCCGAAGTTTGAAACTGCTGAAGACGCCTCCACCGGCAAACAGCGGACAAGTTCTGACGTATTTTCACTTGGACACATGAAGAACTCCTTCGGCAAGGAATGACGCTCTGTGGAGGAACATTCGGTAGCACCAGCGTCTCAGCCACGTGCGCGCGACTCCCCAAGAGGAAGTAGTCAGCGTGGGGTTGATCAAGGGTTTTGATAAGGATCCTACGCCCGCGAATCTCGAAAGGCTTCTCCACAAACCCGCAACAATATCGGAGGCCTTTGCCTTCACAGGGCCCTTGGCACTAACGAGAGACATGACAGGCTTGCAGGGTCTTTGGCTCTGCGACAATTTAACAACTCACTATGCCTCCCTGCTTCCTTCCTTGAGGATGGGTTCACGCAAGGCTGCCCCACAATGAGGACATTGAGTGCGGTTCGAAGAAAGCCACAACAATGGCTTCTGCCCTGCCATACTCCATGGGCTGACTATGGCACATGCATTATCATCACTTTTTTGCGGCGAGAAATCAAAAGTCAAGCCACAGGTGCCAAGAAGACATCCCAGGTGCCAAAGGAAGAAGGCAAGTCGCATGGAAGCCGCCGGGCTCTTTTAACCTGGGTCTTGTCAGAGTAACGGAGACGCAAGTCCCCAAACTCCATTGCACGTTCCTCTCAGCCAATGCCTGTGCGGTGTGCTGCGCTGGACGAAGCTGCATGGGAACGTGTGCTTGTGTCACTTGAGAAGCAATTGGACATAGGTGCTTGCTTTCCATGTAATCGAACTTTTGGAGTTGGTGTGATAGATTGATTTTGAGAGGTACTACTTTGAGACGGACTATCGGGGATACATTTTGTACGCGGAAGGTTGTTGACCCTGTCCTTCCATCTCCATTGACGCTTGCATCTATCGCAATGAATCATTCCTTCGTTCGGGGCATTGTAAACCTTGCCTATTTGACGATTCCATGTCAGCACATGGCCACCCTTATTATATTTAGTTTCGAGTTCCTCCTGGAGCTGGTCGAGTCTGTGAGAACTAAGATTAAAACCAGGACTATCTAACCATTGACTTCCATCTTTATTGGCATGGGGACACGGGTTTTTGGTAATATCTAGTTTGATATGCTGCAATCGAGCACATTGCTTACCACATTTGCGACACCACACACCACCACTGGGAAGCATAGCGAGAGCATGACCATTGGCTTGTCGAATGCTGGCATTTTGCTGACTATTATTATTGGACGGAATGGGTGCTGATGGTGGTGTGTCATTGACATCTTCGGCATAAAAGGAACGAATGTGCTCCGTAAGGGCACCATCTAACATGAAAACCCCAGAAACAATGTAACTTTTGTTCGTAAGGGTCACCAACTTACAGTGCAATGTCAGCACGAAACAACAAAAATCAAGGCAAGATTGCAGCCGGCGCTTGCTGCTGGAAATGGGGTTGACAAAGGCACCTGACAATGTCGAGTCAAGCCGCTGGTCTTGGAACGGAAGCGTGCTGTTGGATGTGCTACCAAGACTAGGTCATGACTTGGCGTGACATTGCATTCGTGCACAAGCGACCCATATACCTCCACAATAAATCAACCCATGATGTCAGAATCGCTGCGCAATGGCAACTGTAGATTCTAGATGAGCTCGCATTGGTTGAATCCATGCTTTTAGCTGCGCAGAGCCAAGACGCCCAACGCAACTTGGCGGCGCATGCCTGCATGGAGCTGCAGTTGAGATTGTACCAGGGACGCCTGAGCAGGGCACCGACATGCTGTTCAACATACGACAGTTGGAATCATGGGGCGTGAAGGGCGCGATCTAAAGTGAAAATGCATAAGCACAATGCAACTGAACAACCCCAATGGGAGCAGCAATTGTGACGACGTGACAAATGCAAAGTAATACCTCCCGATGAAAGCTCGCTGTGTATCCCATGCGATGGTGCAGCGGGCGGGGGGTGCCGGATGGCCGGTGACTGGTGCTTGGCGGTGGCGGGTGACTTCTCGTTACTAAGCGTTGGCCAGTGGCCCGTGGGCGGTGGCAGGTCGGTGACCCGATGGCCGGTCGGTGGCCGGTTGGCCGGTAGCGAAAAAAGTCTATTGCGGGTGCGCCGGGCAGAGCGATGCCAGTGCACCTTGGAGTAGCCAGAAGGAGCCCGGAGCGCCACTCCAAGCCAACGGCCACGACGGGTCGGCTTATTCCGCCGAGGTTCTGAGCCCAGGCCCAGCAGCCACGCCAAGGCTCGATTCTCTTTGGGCCTCTTCGTCTGAAGGAAAAAAAATCATCACGCGGGCAATATAGCAGGTCACGCTATTTGTTGATGCTTAGCATAGTTTTACGTATTTGACTTTTCCTTGCCTGCTTCAGGGATGCATTTGCCAAGCGATGCGGCTCAGCTTTGCGGCTGTAAGAATGAAGGATAAGTAGCTGTCCTGGCTACGCTGAAATCTTGTCTTAGTTGCTTACTGCGGCACTGCTGCATCTCCAAAACGCGAAACCGCGCGTGGATGAGCGATCTACGCGCGATGCAGCCGCGCTGGGCTCTGCGTTGCTTCAATCGGGGATAGCTGTTCCAGCTACGCTGGTTTCCAGCCGTGGTTGCTTTCAGCATTGCTGCGAGGCCCCCGACACACAAAAACGCGCGTAGATGAGCGATCTACGCGCGATTTTGCGTTCTACCTGGCTAGTGGTTTTGCTGGGCCTTGTCATTGCCAGAAACAGGGATAGTTGGTTTCCGGCCTTGCTTGCTTTCCGCGTGCCGTGGAAATCACAAAAGCGCTACGCACAATTTTGCGTTCTACCTCCCTTGCGGTTGCGCGGGGCTTTGCCGTTGCCGGAATCGGGGATAGCTGTTCCGGCTACGCTGGTTTCCGGTCTTGGTTGCTTTAGGCGGGGCTGCTCTCTGTCTCCCTTTCTCTCTCTATCTGTCTCTCCCTCTCTCTCTCTCTTTCTCTTTCTCTTGCTCTTTCTCTCCAACAGTGCATGAAGCATGGCTCTCCTGGACACGCAGGTGCTCTGCGAGATTCTTGTTCCCGGAGGCCAGAAGTCAGGGCAAGCGTGATTTGTGGATGTGGACTGTCAGGAAATGCCTGCCTGCAGACAATTCTTGTCTTCATCTCTACCCAGGTATTGTATATGTATATTAGCGGGTTAAAGCACCGAAATGGGATCACGATACTGACGGATAGATTTCTGTACGCAGTACTTGGATGTTATATATATATATGATTATTTATGTGCTTTTTAGTTTTTACATATAGATATATATGTGTGCTTTAATGTTTATACATATATATCTCTCTCTCTCTTGTCCACCCAACAAACACCGACCCTCAAAACTGCCCATCCATTTTTTGCCATTAGCTAAGAGACCCATACGCGTGCTGCCAGGCAAAGCGTGTTCAACGACCTAACCTGGACAACGACGTCACACTAAGTTCGTTTATCAGACGACCTCGCTTAATTTCATTTGAATATTTGAAAACAAGGTACGACCCAAGAGATAAATTAAATTGGTCAGAGATATATATATATATATATATATGTGTGTACAACTATATGGTACTTGATGCAAAAATATGCACAGTACCCTTCACTAGAGGCATCCCTGCCCAAAGATCAAAATGGTTTCAATGGGCAGAATGGGTTGGAATGGCAGAGTGGGTTCAAGAGAAATTACCATAGTGGTTTGGATGCCTCGACTGTCAGTTCAAGGGAACGTGGCAGTGATCCTTTGCAGCGCGGTGCAGCTTGTGCAATGAAGCCTGCTCGGATCGTCCTGGTTCAAAGAAACCAAACTGCCGGGGTGTTCCTTCCCGACCTACTTGAAACTGATCATTCTCAAATCTCTCAAAAACGAGTTCAGAAGATTCAAAACCAAGAAAGAGGGAATAAGACTTTGCAGCCATATCTGGCATAGTCGGCTCGGCCGCCGCATGAGGCCTCATTATGATCGAAAGATGTTTAGAAGTCAAACTTCCGACAATATGGACAGATGAAAAGCAGAGGTGGAGCAGAAGAATAGAGAAGAGCAGCAGAGAAGATCAGAGAAGAGAAAGAGTCAGAAGAAAGAAGATGCAGGTGCGCGAAAAGGTAGGAAAGTCGCGAAACACTCTGTTTTTCCAATGATTTGTGGCTCCGGAGGGTCGAACTAGTAGGCTCGCTAAAGCGGCGGGTGCGGAGCCATCTGGCCAGATGAGAGATGAAAAATTGCACGCCGTTGTGGCGCGAAGCACATTTCGAAGTCAAAATGTTAAAAACACCACATTCGGACCACTTTTGGAAGTTGAGATGTCGAAAAAGTGCACGCCGTTGCGGCGCGAAGCACATTTCCAAGTCAAAATGTACAAAACGACTCATGTTCGCGCCACTTTTGGAGGTTCGGATGTCGAAAAAGTGCACGCCGTTGTGGCGCGAAGGACATTTCCAAGTCAAAATGTACAAAACACCACATGTTCGCGCCACTTTTGGAGGTTCGGATGTCGAAAAAGTGCACGCCGTTGTGGCGCGAAGCACATTTCGAAGTCAAAAGTGCAAAAGACTGTGGGGTACGGAGCAGTTTTGGACGTTCAGATGTGCTTTCTCGTGGCAGGCACAAGGGATTGTGCACCTTGTCAAAAGTGAGCAAAACGCGAAGGTTTTGTAGCATTTCCAAAAATGATGGCAGGCGTGGGACATTTGAGGAGGATCTGCAAAGATGGATTTCGCATGGCAGCCGCAATACAAGAAACATGTTAATCAGAGATGTAGGAGGTCAGTTTGGAGTATCAGATCTTCAGGTTTGCTGAGATGATTTTGCGTGACATGTGCAGCACTCCGTGACTTCGTATGACCTGGCATCACTTTCTTGTGCTAGGCGCAGTACTTTAGACAGATGGAGTATGATGGAGTGGAAAAATCGCAAAACGCATTGGCACGAGGCCGTCAGCTCTGCACTCAACTTTCCATTTTTGAAGGAAGTCTCGCAGAATTGCTTCGTTTTTGATGTTGTCAGCTTCGAAAAATGAGGAAGTCTCGCAGAATTGTTTCGTTTTTGATGTTGTCAAGTTTGAAAACCTGAGGACGTCTCACAGAATAGCTTCGTTTTCAAGCTTGCAGGTAGACAGACAGACAGACAGACAGGCAGACAGGCAGACAGGCAGACAAACAGAGAGATAGACAGACAGACAGACAGACAGACAGATACATAGATACATAGATACATAGATACATAGATACATAGATACATAGATAGATAGATTCGATTAGATTAGATTAGATTAGATTAGATTAGATTAGATTAGATAGATAGACAGACAATTACAACTACAACTTCAGCTGCCACTACACTAAACTACACTACTGCTACAGCTGCTACAACTACAAATGCCAATGTACTACGCTACATTGCACTACACTAATTACACTACACTACACTACACTACACTAATTACATCTAATTACACTGCACTACACTACACCGATTACACTAGCAACTACGACAACAACTACTAACTACTACCACAACTACAACTGCAATTACAACTACACTACACTACACTAATTACATTGCAGCACGCTACAAATACAACTACAACTACAACCACACTACATTACACAACACTACAACTGCAGCTGCAACTGCCACTACGACTACAACTACCACTATATTACACTACGCTCGGCTACACTACACTCCACTGCACTACACTACAGACACTACAACTACAACTACACTACCTTACACAAGACAACACTACACTATACCACACTACATTACACAACGCTACACGGCTTTACACTGCACTACACTACGCTAATTACACCACACCACGGCTACAACTGCAACTGCACTTGCAAATGCACTAACTACACTACATTACAGCTACAGCTCCACTACACTACACTACACTACAACTACAGCTACAACTGCAACTACAACTACAACTGCACTACACCGCACTACATCCAGCAGTTGTGGTAAGGTGACCACTGCAACCATTGCAACCATTCGAAAAAACACAACTCCAACCATCTGTCGGTCCATCAGTGGATTCGCTCTGCCATCCGTGATCCACAACAACCAACCCTTCCTATAGGTTTCCTATTTTTGAAACTTCCACCACCGTTTTGCGCGGTACTACTGGTAGTCAGCTTTAGCGTTAAGGTCAAGGAACGCTGGTGGCGAACTGGAGAATTCGATTCTCCCCAAAGATCATGAACAGCTAAGAATGGCTGCCCAACCCAATTCCATTTCTACCAAAGCATGCGAATCCCGCGTTATGAATTGGAAGTGGAAGCTAAGTCGCAGCCTTAAAAGCGCAGAGAAGTTGGCATTGCTGATTGAGAAAGCGCAGCCTTCTTGGATGTCATCTGAAATTTTCGGAGGTTTGCGCCTGTGATGTCTCGCCCGCGCTAGTGGCTTGCATCATGGCACATGGAAGGTTGCGGTACTCAGTTCCATGACTTTTCTTTCTGGCATGACGATGCGCTGCTACTTGCGACATCTTGCCACTACCGCTGTCACTTTCCCATGAAATATTGAGGGTCTACCAGGGACTCCTGAGATGGGATTGTTTAGCCGCGCAATAAGGCAGCCCAGCACAGTCAGCTCTGTCAAAAATGCAAGGCACTGAAACCCATTTCTTTTGCTACACAGTTCCCCTCAGATAAAGAGGTCTGAAGATCGGATCTTTTGGGGGGCGCACTTTTGGACCTTGTTTCAAATATCCGAAATAGATCGAAATAGTTCTTCCCTTGCACGGACATGATGGAAAACTGTTCATGTTTGAAATGGATGAACTAGTCTCAAGCTGACCAGTGGCCACTGCTGCTCGATCGCCACAAATCTGTTTTAAATACGCGGGAATCCGCCATGAGATCTCAGATTCTTTCATCAAGATGGTTTGCACAACCTTTACAAGGAATTTGCCAGTAAACTCTCTGCGAAAGACTAAGAAGGACTAAGTGATGTATGGATAAAGTACGATATCTTACAATATAGTATGACATATTCTATTTTTTTTGTGATATAGCGATTTGTGCCAAATGAGAAGAAACGTTCCAGCTGCACTCACCCAGCTAGTGCGCCATGTCCTTATCGTCCGGGCCCAGTGCCACAGCCACGGAGAACCAACTTCTGCGAAAGACCTTGATGAAGGACTGGGGGAGCCATGGTGATGCCCATGGGGAGCCCAGATGGCTGTTGAATTCCACATTAAAAAATCAGAAGTAATCATGTGGAATCCGCTAATAATGATGTGCTTCCTCAATTTAACCATATGGAAATATTTGTTGTATATGGTTGAAAATTAATCAATGAGAGTTGGGATGAAGCTTGCCATAATGTTTGCAGGATGTGTTTCATATGAACTGTTTTCAGCACTCGTTTCGCTTGTGGCGGGTGCGGGTTCCAGGACCTCTACACGCGTATCAGTATGAAGTCGGAGCAGGTTGTGAAACTTAGCTGTGGCACCAAAAGCGAAACAATTGGACGCAGGATGATGTAGGAATGTTTTTTGAAATCAGGCATTAATTTCCAAATTGCCCACTGCTGTTTTCAAAGTATTGTTTGAAACTTCAATATCTCCTATGCTCATCCCTTTGCCAAGCTCATTGCCCCATATAACTGAACTCCTGCCCCAGGGTTGTGGAGCGTAATTGCTCAGGTCAGATGTTAATGCATTTCGGAAATGTTGAATGCTATACGCACAGTTCTCCTTGGATATCAACCTAAGTGTCGGCCCACAGTCCATCCGTTTCCCAATGCGGAGGTGGAACCAATTGCGCAGACACCCCCAGGAGGGAAAATGCCTCAAAATCTGCGCCAAGCTGCTCGGATGGCATCGGCCTTCCACTGGCAGTTTACATGTGGATGATACGCTGTCGCTCATTTTCTTTTCAGACTTCAAAATCGTGAGAACATATGGATTCACCAGGGTTGGCATGGATTCAACACGGCAGCTTTGGCTACTCTTTCATTTCTTTTTCTGCCCTTACTGATCTTAGGAAGTTCAGCGTGCAAGGGATTTGACGGTCGAAGAGATGCTTGCGAGCGACGGGCATGCAGAGAAGCCAGCTTCATAGCAAAGCACCAAGGATGTTTTGTTTGAGTGCTGGTTGGAATGGGATGGGATGGGTGTGTTTAGGGCAAGGGTGACTGACATCCTCCGCTTGCGGCAGTTGATTTGCCACTCTTCGGCTGCGGGGATAATCCCAAGGAAAGTTGAGAAATACGGGGCGGCAAGAACTTGCATGTGAACACATAGGTACATCATAGGTACGTGATATATGTCTAGTATACAACATGTAGGTGAAAAATGGTAGGTAGATAGATGGATGGACAGATGGATGGATAGATAGATAATATAGCAATGGATGCACCACAAGTAGATATACAAACAGATATGTGAGAGTGTCTTTCAGAAGCATCTAATCGATCCTAGTTGTGTGTAATGTCCTGTTGATTGCAAAGCCCACTTGGAGCGATGCATCGAGGTCAGCATGAGAGGTATGGCCTGGGTAGGCCGGACGTGTCACCAACTGGTGAGGCTGACAGGATGAGTTGTATGATTGGGATGCTATATATTTGGAACTATTCGGATATATATATATTATATATGTGTATATATATACACATACATACATATTATTTTTTACATATATATATATATTTGGTTATATAGTTAAATATATACATATATAGGTGTATATTTACATATAGATATATTGTGGGAAATCCTTAGCCAGCATCCCCGGCTCTTGCTGTTCTGGTCTATCAGGAGTTTTGATTTTGGTGTTCCATCACTTGTCCTGGCAATTTGTCTCCGCTGAAGGAGCGTAGTTCGATATTCTCAAAAGCAAGTTTCACCACTGACCTGGCCGGGAGATGATGCGGGAACCCAGGGAGCAGTGTGCAAGTCCCACGTTTGTCTTGATGTGCTTGTGTCCTCCCTTGGTGGCAGGAGGCTTGAGCTACTTTTGTTCTTGGAAGAATCCAAAGGCAGAAGCACCTGGGTTACGTTAATCACCCCGACTTGGGTGACGTTGTTCAGTCACCCCAATGCTAATGCTTCCCAAGGGCACATGCCCAGCCTGAGGCGCAAGGCTCAGCCATGCCCATGGTTGAACGTAGTGGAGTTTTTTATAGTGGAAGTGAATAAAGCCGAATAAAGCCTTTCAAATACTTGTCGGCAAGGATGAAATTGATATCACTGATGGTTTGACATGGTTTCGATTCAAAAGTAGTGGGGCGACACACCAGCGACTGATTTTTGTCTGCGAGCCTGCTGAAATATGGAATTTGTTTGTGCTGGTGAAACTGGGACAAATTTCCCAACTCATGCTGCTACACCGGCCCTTGGTAGCCACCAGATTGATCTTTATATAGTGATCAAGGAATCAGGACCATCTCAAATTTTGGGCTCCTCTGTTGTGGCTGCCAGAAGAAGCGCAGATCCGCCTAAAGGGCGAAAAGAAATGGTGACTGTTGGAAAACAAGGCAAAAGAAAACGTGGCATCAGCTTTCTAAGACATGGCGGGATTGTGGAGCAATGTCACTGTGGCTAGGCGATGGGTTTTTGGGCTCCTTACGCGCACTTGGAAGATGGTGCGAAGACGCTCTGTGTTGCGATAGTGTTTGCCCATGCTCTGTCTGCAGCCAGTGGCAAATTTTCAAGCAAAAATTGTAGAAAGAATGTCAGTATGATTGCGTGGGCTTGCGATCTACTAATCCAATTCATTCAAACTTGCTAGCACCGAAAGCAAATCTCATCCACACGAGCTGCTGCTCATTTAACCGCCTCAAAAAGCAAGGAGTCAAAACTTTCATCTAAGTGGGAGGTGGGGGCCAGGCCCAAACATTCTCGGGCAGCCAGCGCGGCTGTCCATAGCCCCAATGCTTCGAAGTTGATGTTTACAACGCTGCCGTTGCAGCACGAGCCATACCGGCGTTTGTGGCAGCGATTCTGTCGGCTGGAGAAATGGCTGGAGTTAGCTGCGCGGCCAAGTTCTGAAGAATGCCCTGAGGACAGTGGCTGGGGGCACCAGGGCTTGAAGTTGCCATTTGCTCCAACGGCGCAACCAAGATTCAAATCACGAAATCTTTGAAGGCAATGAGCTGGACGTCTCTAGTAGAGGAGTGGCAAGAGAAATTTGAGCTGAATTATGCTGAATTATTCACAAGCCTACCTTTCAACTTTCAACCAGCACGCTTCATTCATTGTTTCGGCTCGAGGGATCGCAGAGCTTTTTCGCCCTCCATACAATAATGGCGGAAGTGCCGGCAGATGAGGTGCCGCCGGCAGAGAAAGAGGAGCTCTTCTGCACCTATGCCGCAATGATCTTGAAGGACAGTGAGCTGGACATCTCAGAAGAGAAAATCAATACCTTGATCAAGGCTGCGGGAGGCTCTGTCAGCAGCTTTTTCCCTGCATTGTTTGCAAAGCTTTGTGCAGGAAAGGATTTGGAGAGCATGCTGAAGTTTGGTGGCGGTGGCGGTGGTGGTGGTCCTGCAGTCGCAGGCGGTGGTGGTGGCAGTGCAGCGCCAGCAGCGGAAAAGACGGAGGAGAAAAAAGTCGTGGAGGAGGAAGAGGAGGAAGAAATGGAGTTCGACTTATTCGGCTAGACTTCACACGTTTCGAAGTCACATTGTTTTGCAAGCCTCACGACCAGAAGCTCTGCCGGAGGAAAAAGATTTTAAGGGACTGCTTTTGGCGTGCAGCAAACTCATGGGATATAATGTTTCGGTTATGCAACAAACCTGGCAGCCTGCCGGCGGTCACTATCAGGCATTTATCAAACAGACTTTCACTTCGAATGGCCCAGATTTGCTCAATTAAGCTCTCTCTCCCCTTTCAGATGATCAGCTCTTTCCACCGGGAATTTGTATCAACGATCACATTGCGAGATTTTGGTGATTTGTATTATCACATGATCCGATAGCTTGTCTCCCCCGACCGCAGTTTGTTGGTTGCTTCACCAAGATCCGGGGATGAGGAGGCAGACCTCCTGGCGCACGAGGTGGATGACATCTCAGCACTGCGGCAGCGCATGGAACTGGTGCAGAAAGAGTTGATGGATGAACTTGGTTGGGCATGGGGGGACTGAATTAAGATTTAGGACCTAGTTCAATGTGTTTGACTCATGCTGTCGCAATTTCATGCCTTGGCTGGAACGGATTATGTTCCAACCATTGGCAAAGCCACATTTGGAACTGCGCAGGGCCAAACATGTGCGTTGGCCATCCTGCAGGGATGCAAGTAGTGCCGGCTAAGTGGAAGGTTCCATGCGTACGCTAGATAGATAGGGCAATGCGTCAGAACTGGCTACTTAAGGAGCTGCATGGTTCTTTAGAGCAAAAGGCCACATTTTGCCGTTCCCCAGATCTGAAATTGTGACCCGGCTCGTTCTTGAGACTTTTGATTTTTTGTGCAATCTTCCAAAACACTTTTTCTCACAGGATCGCGCATTAGACTTTTATTGTTTAGCCAAGGTTGTGGTCCTCTTTGCCAGTGGACTTCGAAGATGAACACTTAGAAGTGCGACCATCGCAGCTAGGCAGGAGGTTGAAATCATGATTGTGTGAATCATGAAGTGTTCAAGATATATGTCAGGCAGCACTACGTGGCAATGTTGGATTGAGGATTTTTTTCATTGTCTTTGACAGTTGAGACCTTGGACATGATCAGAAATCTCGGTTCTTCTCTGTAAAGGGCATGGATATGCATGGATAATATATGCTAGTACAGTATGCTGATTGATTTTCGCAGGTGTGGAAGCCGGGCTGGGCCTCTTTGCTACAAAGGCATTGCCAGCCAATCAACTGGTTGTTCATTATGGAGGCTCACAAACTGAAGCCAGGAAACTTTGTGCACATGAATTACATATACAATTAATTGCATATATGTGTCTACATGGCATGCAGCAGGCCTCTACTTAAGGTCCAGCTGACGGTTGTTTAGCTTCACAATAGGGAGGCGAGCAGACTGTGCAAAGGGGAGAGATTTGGGAGGCAACATTCACACGCTCAAATCCTCGATGAAGCTTCAGGACTGAGAGTTCAGCTTGAGATGCGACCTTGGCCCCCGGGAACCACCAACAGATTTCAACACAAGTTTGTCTGAAAAGAAGGGCACCCCAATTTGTTTATGTTGATCGAAATTTCCCCCCTTTAATTGCTGTAGATTGGCCATTTGCGGTAAATAACATGCTTCTCCCCATAGAAAATAGAACGAGAGCGAGAGGGTTAAGAAAGCGTGCAGGCAGGTGCTTTAGCGTCATCATATGGATCAACCTGCTGATTTCATCCTGATTTCCTTTCATCAGCAATTGCTTCATTCAACCAGATTCTTGTCACCATGTCTCGTAAGACTTCATGCCTTGTCCATCCTGTGAAGGACCAGGAGTATGTCATGCGATTGGGCCAGACCGCATCTGCAGTTGATGAACTGGCTGCCGCTTGCAGGCACCAAAGGCCTCAACATGCTTTGAGTCAGCCATGTTCTCATGTCATTTGACTGCAAACTGTAAGGGCTTTGCTAGTTGCTTGCGTCGGCTGTTTATTAGCCCAAGTCCAAAACAATGATATGATGCATTTGTTTTTCATTCATTGGCCCATTGGCTTCAGAGGTTGCTAAGACTTCCGGCCCAAGGACGGCTCTCTATATGTTGATGCAGGTCCGCACCTTGCTGTGAAGGGCAGATACATCAACGATTGTCGATGCTCGGCCTTGATGCATGATTTTGATGCCTATGTCGCAAGCAGAGTCCGCAATGGAACTCCACTGCTCCCAGGAAGTCTTGACAGTTATAACCTCCAATTGGTGTGCTGCCCGGAAAAGCACGTGGCTGAGTTGTTCACGACGCGTGATGTCGAAGAATCTTGGGTTGACATTGCAGGATCTAGGTGCGATGAGAACATGAGCCAAGCTTGACAAGGGTGTTTGTGCGTGCTGGGAATCTGGTCCTCAGAAAGGCCCTGGATGGCTTCGGTTGCGCCCATAAACCTAAGGTGGATTTGATGCATGTCTCATCGCGTGGAAAGTCTTTGGTGTTGGTTTGTTTTATGCGCAGTTGAAGCTGCTGTGGTCAGGAAGGCGAAGAACTTTTCTTTGATTACGGCCATCGCTATTGGGATGATCGCCTTGCGACTGGAGCAGTATGCAAAGTCTTGAGAAAACAAATTCCGATAGAATACCAGTAGTACCGCACAAGGCTGTGGCGGAAGTTTTTAAGATAGGAAACTATAGGAGAGGTGAGTTGTTGTGATGCATGGATGGCAGAGCGAATCCACTGATGCACGGAAAGGCGGTTGTGATTTTTGGAGTTACCGCAGTGGTCACCTCACCCACAACTGCAGGATGTAGTGTGGTGTAGGGAAGCGCAATGCATTTGTAGTTGTAGTTGTAGTTGTAGCTGTAGTGTAGTTGATGTTGTTGAATCAAATTGTAATGTTATAGTTGTAGTGGTGGTTGTGGTTGTAGTTGTAGTTGAAGTGTAGTTGAAGTTGTAGCTGTAGTAATTGCACTAGTTGTAGTACTTGTAGTAGTTGTACTGGTTGTAGGAGTTGTACTTGTAGCTGTAGTTGTAGTGTAGTGTAGGTGTATTTGTAGTGTAGTTTTAGTTGCAGTTGTAGTTGTTGTGTAGTGTAGTGGTAACTGTTGTGTTGTTGTAGTTGTAGTGTAGGTGTAGTTGTAGTAGTTGTTGTTTACTGTAGCAGTGGTACTTGTCGTTGTAGTGTTGTAGTGTAGCTGTAGTCTATTTTAAGTTGTAGTTGCAGTGGTAGTTGTAGCGTAGTAGTTGTCGTAGTTGTAGCGGTGTGTAATGGCAATTCTAATATGTTGAAAATAAATATTAAATATGTTGAAATTAATTATAGATATAATTTAAGAATTGAAATATTATTTTTTAATATAATTTGATGAAAAATAATAAAATAAATAAAAAGAATGTTTTTATTGTAATATCTTAAAAATAATTATTGTATATTAAAAAATTAATTTAGGATATAATTTAAGAATTAAATTATTATTTTTTAATATATATTGATAAAATATGATATTTTTACGATATTTTGAAAATTTATTATTAAATATTTTTTTTTGATATTGAATTATTGAATTTATTTATTTTTTTTATATATTATAAGATGATTATTATTTTATGTAATATATAAATATATATATTTTAATTTTTTATTTTATTGCCGTTGTAGGTTTTTCGTTGTTTTGTTTAATGAAATTTTCCTGGAATTTATATTTGAGATTTTGGCGCGGTGTTGGCTTCGTATTATATTTGAACCACGAAAAAAACCTTAATCTATTGTTTATATAAGGGAATTATACTACATTATTTTCGCGAAAAAGAAATACTGGGTTACGAAAGATCGCGAGAGTAATTTGCTTCGCGAAAGGTCGCGAGAGATAAGTTTAAGTGTTGATTGGTAGGGAGTTAACCAAAGTTTAAGCCATGCAAAATCCTTGTTTAGCAAATAGTGAAAGGCATGCAAGGCCTTTTCCTCGAAGACGTAGCCAATTGGGTAGCTATAAGATGCCTATCCATTCTTGAATGGAGAAAGAACAATGGAAATGAGATCTGCCAAATTCTATGACCAAATGAAGTGAAAACGCTATGTCCCTATGTCTTCTTAACATATGATGCTTTAAATGAATGTGTTGCATGGAGTGCAATCGACACGGAGAAAAAAGGGGGTGAAAAAAAAAAAAATTAAAGTTATATGTTCGGCTCTCAGTATATGATGGTGTTGATGTAGGTCTCTCTCGGTCCATGCACTGTAAAAAACTTAGCTCAATTTTCAGCTAGTGTTTTGCCAGTATGCTCGTTTGGAGCATGAGGAAGTAAATAACCATTCAAACAAAAGGATTATGGGTTTCGAACAATGACCTGGGCAGTGTTGGCTAGAGCTCTACACTCTCATGAGAAATACCAGTAACGTCCTGAGGGCGCATAGAAGGTTTGGAATTGATTTAGGGCATGAAGTTCCACTAGCGTCCTATCTAGTAAACCAACTGCCTTTCGAATTACCTGTCGATCGTGAGCGCGGTCTCGCTCACGCAACTCATCCTGTTGATTCAGTTTAAACTGAAGGTCAACGTTGTGTCCTTCAGCCTTGACGGTCCGGTCGGTGAGTCTTCTCCGATCGCGCTTCAAATTCAAAATGGTATTCTCAGCTTCCAGTAGGCGCTGTCGTACATGTTGCGTCGCGCGTCGCCAAATCAAAGAAATAATTCCAGAAAGCAGTGCCAAAAACACGGCAAATGAAACCAGCAGTGGCCACCATGACTTGTCTGCACGGTGGTACGCAAACTCTTCAGCTGCTTCGCACTGTCGCGATTCCAATCCAGAACCAAATGGCACC
>Ga0126342_10005574_pt1 | contig 22019 bp, 16 predicted proteins | sample Cyp1metagenome_FD_92528 | JGI IMG/M metagenome (GOLD analysis project Ga0126342, IMG submission 92528) | Coral microbial communities from Lord Howe Island, Old Settlement Bay, Australia - Cyphastrea 1 metagenome | ecosystem: Host-associated > Invertebrates > Cnidaria > Coral ...
ATATATGTTGATATATGTTGATATATGTTGATATATGTTGATATATGTTGATATATGTTGACATATGTTGATATATGTTGATATAAATGTTGATATATATGTTGATATATATATATATATATGTTGATATATATATATATATATATATATGTTGATATATATGTTGATATATATATGTTGATATATATGTTGATATATATATATATATGTTGATATATATATGTTGATATACATGTTGATATATATGTTGATATATATGTTGATATATATGTTGATATGTGTTGATATATGTTGATATATGTTGATATATGTTGATATATATGTTGATATATGTTGATATATGATGATGTATGTTGATATATATGTTGATATATGTTGATATATGTTGATATCAAGTTGCTCATGTTTGCCATGATTCTGACAGCTTGGAATGCTTGGAGACTTGATTCTTGTGAGAATCACACAGGAAATCCAGGGTACAATTTCTCCGTCAGCTATGCAAACAAAAACAACTTCCATCATCCCCAAAAATGGGAATTCCATGGAATTCCAATATTGGACTACTCCATAATCACTGAAATTCACTGAATCACCAGCAAACCGGTCAGTATTTCCCAGCACTGTAAACATCCGCAAGGATCCACAAGGGGTTTTGAGATTTTTGAGGGTCGGGTCAAACCCCTGGGTGGCTCAATGGGCCCAATGGGGGAACACCGGGAACACCCGAAGTTGATTCTCTTCGAAGTGGTCCATCCAGATTCGTACTGTATCCTCAGGCGCCAAAATGAGACGGGAAGATGTGTTTCCAGCTGCTAACGGGGCCAGCAGTTGCTACAAAGATTGAGGCCCCAAAAACCGTACGCCTCATCTTGTCTGACGAACCATAGACTTGGATGACTTGGTGGGTCAAAAAGAAACACAATATAACACAATATTGAAGCACCAAACGGATGTAATTATCCTTACATACTGTAAGCACACCCAACACATGGCTAAAATCGACCAACTCTTCAGGATTATTGTATCATCCAGAGGAAAAGGAATATTCACCCATTTCTGTTTGAAGAGCTTTTAACATCCGTTCACCTACTTGGTCCTTACAATTTGCCAATATATATATATATACATATATATATATATATATACATATATATATATATACATATATATATACGTATATTATATATATACATATATATATATACACAATACTGATATACATATCCTTGATCCAGGTGAAGCGTTCATGATTTTTCTCATCCATTCAATCCAGTCCCCTCGGTTTCCGGGCGGAAACTCATAAAGGTCCCCATCAACGAGCTCGAATCCACCGACACGGAGCGATTTCCTGTGGCGAAAAATGGGCGGCCAGTGAAGCCAGTAGACAGGCAACTGCAGGGGGATATACATGGAATATATATATAATGTATATATATATGTGTATATATATATATATGTATGTATGTATATATATATATGTATATATATATACAGATCACATGTTCCTGGTGTTTTTTGCTGACTGTGAAGCAGACCAAATTCATCCATCATGATCGGTTTTAAGTCGAAATGAGTAATTGCCCCTCATTTGGGTGGCGCAGTGAAAAGTTTGATGCTGGCTCATAGATAGCATCTGCATCATGGCGTACTTCCAATTCAATGATCTCGAGTCTGTGTACATCCTCAATTGTATCTAAGTATCATTAAGTATCTTTGCCATGTCCATGATGTGGAAGCTGAACGCCCCCATCCGCAAGATGTCCCAAACAACGATCAAGGTCATTAGGGCGAGTAGGCACCTGGATAATCACCCTACGAATTTCCTTGCGGAGAACGGGAGAATCAAACTTGCACGAATTGCCTTCGAGGTGGTGGCCCCCAGTTGGTGTATAAACCCTCACTATACTTATCACATGTTATCACATTGTATCACCATCATTAACCTTAGTTAACCATAGTTTAGCCCTAGTGAACCACAGCTTAACCCTAGTGAACCATAGCTTAACCCTAGTTAACCAAAGTTTCACCTAAGCAGATCAACCTTTTGTTAGCTAACGAACTGCGTTAGAAAGTGCCGTGCTCCCTTCGCCAAGCGGCTTCGATCGCGATAGTTCCTGCGGAGGAAACGAACTTGGTGAGGTGCACACAGACATACATTATATAAATATATATATATATATATACTTGCACTATATATATAATATAGGGGGTTCCTGAAATAGGTGTACCCCCAAATCATCCATTTGAATAGGATTTTCCATTATAAACTTTCAAACCATTCATTTTTGGGTGGCCAAACATGTGTGGAAACACCCACATCATCCCACATACCTCGTCCCGCACTGGTGCAACTCGGGCAGATCCAAGTCGACGGAGGTACTGGTGGAACCTCAACGGTGCGACTCGACAGCCTGATACGCATGATACGCATGATACCATTAAGTGTTGTTTTAGTATGTTTTAATGGTGGCATCAATGAATATTGGAAAATTATGGAAAATCTGTAGTGGCTCATTTAATGATTTTAATGGATAATGGGATAAATATGATACAACAGAATCCTGTGGTGAAATCTTAGAATTACAACGGGATTGATTATGGAGTTATAATGGGATTGAATGGAATTATAGTGGGATATTGGAATTCTAATGAGATTCCAATGGGATTATAATGGGATTATCATGGGATAATCATGATTTGTCGTGATTTAATGAAGATTTATTGGGATTGTAATGGGATTCTAAAGAGGAATTCAGGGGGAAACTCCACTTTATACGGGTTGATAAAGAACGAGGATTCCCAGTTCATGGATTGTGACTGATGTGATAATCCCAAATTCTTGTCTGGTTGGTGGTATACCTACCCCTCTGAAAAATGATGGAGTTCGTCAGTTGGGATTATTATTCATTCCCAAGATATAGAAAGTCATTACCCTCTGGTGAACTAACATAGCAATGGAAAATCACCATTTTCAATGGGAAAATCCACTATAAATGGCCATTTTCAATTGCTATGTTAGTTCACCAGAGGGTAAAAAAAATGTTCCAAACCACCAACCAGTTGTCAATATATTGGTCAACCAGCAGTTCTGAACCTCAATTTTCCGTGATCGATCCTCCGCATGATAGCCCCGTTGAGAAAGCTATGTCCATGGCACCAGTTACCCCAGTGACCTGACGAGTTTCCAGTGACGCCAGGCGACGTTAATTGCTGTTGTAATTCAAATAGATATGGAGAATCCATGAGAATCCGCCATTTGTGGATTATGTCATAGAATTAGAGGGAATGAATGGACAAGTAGATTATGAACGAATTATCCTGGGATTGAGTAACCAATCAGCAAAAGCTTGGCTTCCCCAGGAAATCATCTAGAAACTGTGGATTTTCCATATATTGATTAGCAGTAGTTTTGTGTTGACTACTTATCTATGCCCTCTAGTTCTTAGAAGCTAAAGATTATCGGATAATTAATGAGAACCTGTATGTAGTAAGAACAAATAAACATATCTATTTTGTTTGGATATATTGTGAATGAACATATCTAAGGTGATATATATATAATTATATATACATCTGGGTAAATTATAATATTTCACTAACCTGAATTAAGGCCATTTGGGGATGATGTCCCTTACTAACCATGATTCCAGTGAGGTCGCAGTGAGGTCGCAGTGAGGTCGCAGTGAGGTCGTTATAATTTACCCATATATATAATTATATATATGTATGTATGTTATTGTATGTATGAATAGTAATGATGAACAGTTGGATGTCCCTTGGTGTATTGTATGTCCCCAAGATTTCATTGGGAGTTGTGGAGTGTTTTGTGGCCAGTTCCAAGAGATCGAGATAGATTCGGATCACTTGAAAAAAACGATCCCCAATAAACGATGATATTCTATGATATTCTATGATATTCTATGATAGTCTATGATATTCTATGATATTCTATGATATTCTATGATTCATATGATCTTTGATATGCTTCCCTACTTCCCCAAGAATTCTTATGATACTCCATGATTCACTTTCATAGCTGACTCCCTTTCTTGAACATTGTCAGTCTTTTCAAGTCTAACCTTGATTTTGTGGGTGTTTATCACCATTTCGTGGAGTTTTGGGACATTTTCTGGCCACAACTGGCCTGGGGCCTTGATAACGGGACCTTTCAATGGTTGGGTAACCCTCCAACAAACATCTCATTGTGATGATATGAACACACCAACCCAGAAGACTCTGGTCTTGGAGGCTAAGTCCCCATAAACTGAAGGCATAAGAATCTCAAACTGAGGCTATTTGGATTCATACAACTTATAGCGAATATGTCCGGCATTGACATGTACGCAATGCTTGTATATCATACCACATGGGCTTCACACATAATTATTCCCTGTGCACGGCTCACATATGGGGTCCGGATTTTTTCAGTCACCATGTACATCACAACGCAACATTGTCTGAATTGTCATACTTTACACTGCTTTACAAGACAAGTTCAATAAAACATTGTATATAATATAATTATAATGCAGATTTCGTCCATTGATACATATTGATACTCATACATAGATCTGCGCATATCTGTATACATGGTCATGCTTGAATGCACATTAATAATGCAGCCTTTGGTGTTTTCGAGAGCACAGTAAATGTATGCAGAGGATATCACCCCGGCGTGATGTGTTTTTTTTTTGGGTGGTCCGCTTGTACTGTACTTGGACTTACTCTCTGGTAAACATACAAAAAGCTATTGAAAATGGCCATTTATACTTGATTTGCCCATTAAAAATGGTGATTTTCCATAGCTATGTTAGTTTACCAGAGGGTAGTCTGAGATTAGTCTGCTTGTTGCAGCAGTTGCAGGGGTGATGGCTCGCGAACACTCATGATTTTTGACCATTTTTTACCCATCACCACTGAGTAACTTTCGCCATGAGCAGTATTTCATTTGCAGCTGGGCAGCGCAAAGTCTTCCGTCCCACTTTGATCCTCGGTCTAGTGTCTATGCTGTCCATGCAGACGGTTTATCACTATGTATTTAGATGTATTTAGGCTGTCCATGACATGAGATAACGAGTGACTAATATGATGGAAATGAGTGACATTGAGTGACATTGAGTGACATCGAGTGACATTGAGTGACTAATATGATGGAAGAGTATTGTATGAGTAGCTTATATGATCAATTTCCTATCACCGACTGGATGTATATAGTTGTCCTTGGTAAAGAATCATGATCAATCCATATCAATGCCCTATCAACGGGAGTGCGATCCCCAATACACACCTATTTCCTTCAGACTTGGAGGTTGACAAGTGATGATCTCCATCAGCAAACAGCAAACATGGTGGATCAGAAGTACCTAGCTCAATTTTCCAAATCACAACATGCTTCTCGTTCGTTTGTGCAAGCACCAGTTTTGCAATGCTTTCCACACGGTCACGGTCAGGTCCCATTTTGCTTCAGCGCTGTAATTCATTGCTCCAAGGAGCGGCTTCATCAACTCGCTGTCGTGAGACAAACTTAAAACGCTGTCGTTGCTTTTGCCCTGTTCCAACTTGTCCAGCTTCGACTGCGAAACCGCTCGCGCTGACAAATGGGGGATGAAAAGCACCAAGTTCTGGCCGATTTCAATGGGGAAAATCATGAGAAACCAATGGAATTTGAGGGTTTTCCCATGATTTTCTAAAGAAACCCAAATGGCGGCTGGTGGGGTCAGAGTTTCGTGGAAACTCCAAGCCTATTGGCCTATCTATGGATTTTCCTTTGCTATCATGTGGAAATCCGGAGCTCCTTGGCTTCCCAGTATGCAGAATATGGATACAACAACAGCTCCGAACCCCTCCGTTCCCCCCAATAGCTGGGTTCATCTGTTTTTGTCGGATCCTCGGATACCCCAATCTTCATGGTTCATCATCATTTTCTCCCAGTCAACTCCCTATTTTTAGCTATTTTTCTGCTTAAATCACCATATCTTGTTGGTTAAACCCCATCATCCACGATGACGTTGGGCCGTTCCTCCTCCGGCTCGCCGCCATTGAAGGAGCTCTGCGTCGTCATCTCCGCGAGCGCCAGCTCCGTCTCGCTGGACACCGACCTAAGATTTGGGCAGTCACTGGGTGCAACTCGGGGAAGAGCCTGGAGGTCTGGAGTGCTGGGAAATCATGACTATATATATATATATATTATATAATGACATTTATATATTCAAATAGTACAATATATATATATATATATTACATATGAATATGTATGTATATATATATATATATATATATACATATATATAGTGTAACGTGTATAATATTATATACACGTGTCATTATATGTATAAAAAAGGTATATATGTATTGGGATAATACTTACATTATATCTGGTAACAGTGGACATTTGGGGAGTTGTAACATACAATGTGTATATATATATATATTATTAGTTATACAATGTTATACACGTAAACTTATAATAAGTTGAATATACAATCATGATAGTATAATCATGATAGTATACTGATAATTAAAATCAATGATGATATAATATAAAATGTCATGTTGGACTGGTTTCCTCCAGGTAGTTCGAGGCCAGAAAGATTGGTGTTAGAAGATCCAATTGTTCAGCTACCCAGGTTGTGTCCGACGTGTCCTGAACAAAAATGCTATGCAATGGTACGAATAGAAAACTGTAGATCCATATTAATATATTTATATAGATTGAATCCTTTGGCTGCCTTTACCCCTTTCCGCCATCCAGGTCCATGCCAAATTATGCCATACCCTCAACACATATCAACACACCATCACCACCAGGGCCCCGCGAACCCTTCCGATGACCCCGATGACCCGCTGCCATCCCCTGCCCTTCGCATCCGCCAAACGGCAATCGGGCAATCGGCTTGTAGTCTTTGTCCGTTGCTCCAGTTTCCGGCGGCGGTGCCCAGCGGTTCCAACTCGGGGCAAGGGCCGTCCCCAATCCACCCCTTCATCATCTTGGGTATGTATCTTATCGACATATAGTTATGTATAATTAATGTAATATTATAGAACAATAATGAACAATATATCACTGAAAAACTACGAGAACCTGTTCCCAACCAGGAGAAAGCTTCAGAAACAATTTTCCCAGCAACTTCTCTTGGATTCTGGCACGGCAAAGCAACAAAAACAGTGAACATCCAGGTGGGTTTGTCCTGCTTGAGAAACAAAACAAGTCTAATTGTTGTGAAAATTGTTTCCAAATTTATGTTCCTATTCTATATCTCCAATGTGAAACTCAGTTTTCTCTATATCTAACAGCTATAATTTCCAATCTTTGAACATCAGAATTGGCACCACCAAGTCTCCAACCCTCCTGGCCTCTGGTAAACTAACATAGCTATTGAACATGGCCATGTACGGAGGACTGACCTATAAAAAATGATGATTTTCCATGGTGGATCCTCAAAATGGATGGTTTAGAATGGACAATTCCGATTAATTATTCCATGGATGATTTCGAGCCCCATTTTAGGAAACCACCAATGGACCATATGTGTTAGCTTACCACTTCGCGTAACTCGTAGCCAAAGGCACATGCAGCCCGCCATTTTCACGGACCATGTGGCGCACAAGACGCCCAAAGCCCTCAGGGACGAATGGTGTCAAGGCAATCCATGGTGAATGTCCTGGATCTGGTAAACGTTTACCCTCTGGTTATGTCAAAATAGCTATTGAAAATGACCATAGAAATAGTGAGTTTTCCCATTAAGAATGGTGGATCTTTCCATAGTTATGTAAACGTTTACCAGAGGGTACATAACTATGAAAAATCCAGCATTTTTACTGGGTAAATCAACAATACATGGCAGTTTTCAATAGCATTGTGTTAGTTTACCAAATGGTAGTGGATATGTTGGATAGTATATATATATGTATATGTATATATGTGATTATATATGTAATTATTACTCATGTATATAAATTGGACAAGTGACATTGGATATTATTTGGATATATTGGATATATTGGACATGATATATCGTAGATATTGGATAGTTAGTATAACGATAACGTCAATAGCTATATCTGGTAGCCTATCTTTTTATAGTAGCCAATACAGTCCCGAATGGATGTCTGGAACCCCCTATAATAATCGACCAGGCAGGATTTTTGAAACTGCCATGGTGTCTCTGCAAAGATGTTTGGTGTTTCTCTGGCGAGAAAGTACCCGTACGCATAAGAATTAATATACTGTACTGTGGATATACGTACGTACAGGGGAAGGCGTTTTCGGCATGCCTAGTGCGGTAAAAGATATTTTACCCCGACATATAGCAGCAATAGGTATCCACCTTATACGAAATATAGAAAATACATGAATAAGTATGATAATTTCAATAATAACAACAATAATAAATATAACAATAATAAATATAACAATAATAAATATAATGCAATAATAATAATGGTAATGATAATCATAATCATCATCATCATCATCATAATATATATATATATATATATACATGTGGCTGAGTATATACAGCAATTCACTAACCTGAACATAACTGAAATAATGCCAATCCTCTTCTCTTTGGTCGGCCCCGACTGAAATTGGTCGCCCATGGAAAATCATGAACCGCGGATTCCCCCCGGATTCATATTCTCCTCATGGATCCATGGGAATCCATGGGTCGCCAAGACTCATAGGCACCAGCATGCCCAAGGCCATTTTGGATGCGATCACTCCATGCGTGTCACCCTGCACCACTGCCTTTGGAGCTCTACAGCTCCAAGTTCTTGGATTCCATGAGGCGGAAAACAATGGTGAATTCATGAGGATAAAATGATGACAATGGTTGGTTGGTGGTTTTAACATGTTTTGACCATCTTGAAAAATATGAGTCAAATGAGTCAAAAAAATGTTTGAAACCACCAACCAGATGGAGATTTTTTGGGATTATCATGGGATTCTACGTTTTTTTTCTAGCTGGCGCCTGGGATGGTTCAACCGGGCAATCTTGAATCACCAGCCCATTCTTCGAGTGATAGCTAATTGATCCTGTTTTTTCAATGATGTGCATCTAAAATCATCTATAAATACATATTGTATCAACTTATTATCATATATAATTTTATAATGCATACTTCTACATATATACATAATATTAATTAATATTATACAACGTCCATGGAGCAAAGTACAACCACTCAGCCCATCTCCGGATCTCCAAGTGACGATGAGGTCTTCCAGACCAACCCCCTGGGCGGAAAATTCCATGAGAAGCCACAGCCCCGTAACCTGAGACACGTCCAAATCGTCAACCGAGCTGATTTCAAGGTGAACCCCCAGTGAAAGCCTATAGTAAAACAACCTGAAACTAATAATTAAGTGTAACATTGAGCGACATTTTGAAGTGATCAATTTCTTGGTGGTGACACTCCTTGTTTTTGAACATGGGGTCAGTCTTCACTTCTCAGTGAGATCAGTATTGAACTTGCTGTAGGTCAAAACCCATGACCAATGCACCTGCAAAATGTGGACATGGCAAGACTGGCTGACTTTGAACTTCGGAAGTACGATTCTCTGACCCATCTAATTTTTCGCCATGTATGCTCAAGAGGTATGTTGTTTCAAAATATGCGGTCAACTGAAGATCGTGAAGTACCAATAATGCCGACATATTGTTTTTCATGGGTCACACAATGTTATATATATAGTATTAGATGTTAATATATGTTAATACAAGTGCCAACCAAGAAATTGATTTTATTCAGGCGGTGACGCCTCCCAGGCCCATTCCCAGGCCACCAAGCTCATTCTTTTCAATTTCCACCGTTCCCATCACGGCAGCTTGGCTCCGTGGTACAGGGAAGCTTACTACATGGAAAATCAAGCGAAGAGCTTCTGAGACTCGAAGGGAGTCAACGGCACACTGCAACTGAGGCAGCACAAGGGATGATCTTGATTCCACAAAACTGAAATGGAGGTTTCCTAAAATGGGGGTACCTTTAAATCATCCATTTATATAGATGAATTTTCCATTCGAAATTCTAAAAACCATCCAAAAATTGGGTACCCCCAAATGACTGATTGATACTGATTGTAAGGATTGTTGGGAACCCCATCCTCACATATTCCCGTCATTTCTCTCTTGAAAATCTTGCAACTGCCCGGCTTTGCAGTGCGCCAGCCTTTTCTGGCAGTTTCAACTCTGGGCCATCAAAAGTAGGGATGGACAATGATCAATGATGGACATAAACCATACCCTCTGGTAAACTAACATAGCTATTGAAAATGGCCATTTATAGTGAGTTTTCCCATTAAAAATGGTGATTTTCCATAGCTATGTTAAATTACCAGAGGGTATTTGAATTTTGAAACCGCCAAGAAAATCGGTGTCCAGCAACTTGGCATTTTCCCAAGACACGTTGCTATCTGAATCTATCTGATACATCTTGTCTCAAATCGGTGGCTTCGCTCCAGCTTCGACTTCCTGAATCGACTTGGCCCGTCACAGGCACAAAAAATGATATGGGGAACTGACTGAATTTAGGGGACCACATTTTTGTTGCAATTTTCATGGGGAAAATGAGGTTTTAATCCATTGGAAAGGGGGGGGTGCCCTATTTTCAGACAAAACCATGTTGTGAGCTGCCTATATGAATTTTCAGGCGGGCTATTCTCGTGTCCCACCCCGAAAAACAATCCAAAGCAGTTGCATTGATTTGCATGGATGCATCTGCATCCCCAAATACAAACAACATCAACCAACCTACGCCACTGTTGACCCTTCCAATTCTGTCCCTGGTCTGGTGTATCACTGTCTAGGGATAAAACATGCCGGACACATCCCAACATCACGTATAGTATAGGCAACCCCTCTTACATAGCAATACAATTTGACAATGCAATTCAACCGAAACGATAAAATTCATAAACAATTCCCAACTTTACCAAAAATGGATGGCTTTCTAATCATCCACAAAACTAGCAGGTTTATCATCGTGTTGGTTTTACAACAGCAGCAAACATTTAATTTCATCGAAGAAAAGTCTCTTAATTATATACATGGTTCACAACCTATGCCCTATGGCAATCTAACATGCACTAAACCACAACGTTTATATAATACAAGCAGGGTCCCCAGTAGGTATAATAATGTTAAATAATCCGTAGCTAAGTTAGATTACCACAGGGTAAAAAGCGTACCATCTGGTAATTTAACATAGCTGCAGCTATGGAAAATCTCCATTTTCAATGGGAAAATCCACTATAAATGGTGATTTTCAATAGCTATGTTAAATTACCAGAGGGTATGTTCTGCAACAATCGCCCGGGAAGCTCAACCCATTCGACCAAATTTCCTGCAAGCGCCCTGCATACGGCCGCAGGGTCCGCGCCGGATCCGCTTCACCGGCAATCTCTGCCAGCTTCTGACGCCGCTTGAAGCCTAAAACAGCCGTGGCGATCGGATCGGGAGTCAACCCATGTCGGTGACCCCAATATCATAGAATTGGATGATGGGAAAATTTACAGGAAAGCCCTATATTTGATGGTAAAAACCATGGTTTCCTGTAGATTTTCCCTTAAACCAATCCATTGACAATAAGCAAGGCTAAGGCGGCGAAGGGCTTACCGTCTTACCAACACAAGGGCGAATCTTCACCAGTCTTCGGGGGGCCGCTTTTTGGAGTTACCAACAATGCATAGAGATGCATATAGAGCAGTATGGCATTCAAGCATTATGAAAACTGCCGAAAACACAAGACCCGGCGACAAAGCCATGTTATTAAGTTTTTAGGGCAACAAAGAATTATCCACACAATTGGTGCTTGTAGTGGCTTGCATATAAGACTCTGCCAGTACCACATCGGGGATCTTCAACGTTTCATTTGGACCAACAAAGAACATCAAGCATCCAGGAATTTCATACAAAACATTACAAAACTATATGATTAAACAGAATTACCATCTGAAAACCCTGGTGTCATCTCTATAAGGCTTGCCCCATGGCACCCCACTTGGCCCACGGCGCCCCCCACTTAAAGCGCCCCAAAAATGGCCGGGAGGCGTTTGATGGATGCCTTGCTGGAGCGGCCGATGCCGGTGGCTTCTTGGCCAAAAAGCTCAAGAAGATCTCGGTCTCCAATTTCTTCCTCCCACTGCTTTGTAAATGAAGCGAGAAATGGCCGAGAAATGGATAGAAATGGTTTAAGTATGGAATTTGGAACATCGTGTTTGGAAATTAAATTATGAAATTATGATTGGTTTCAGGCTTACAAGAGGTTTACTCTGGTTCTTTGCTTCAACAAACTGTTTATTTCTTGATCACCAAGTCCCAATCTGGGGGCGTGTATGGAATGTGTACCACTTACCTTCAAACATGACCCAGTTATGTAATAGGTAATATACGCCCCACGCCCCTATACCACACATTGAGGATATTGGTAGGAAGTTGGTGGTTTCTGGATGTTTCTGGTTTCAACTCCCAGGAAATTATGAGTCAATTATTTGGGACCATCATCCTGGACATCATCGCGTATGAAGCATGTTTGAAGCAAGCAACCAGTCTTGGGGTTACGCAAAAAATATTTGTTCACCAAAAACAAGACATCCCTGACTACATGAGCTGCCAAGTTTGCAACATGCGGACAACACAATTTCGCTCTTCCGGTCCGCTCCTCCTCCTCTTCACTTTCGAAATCTTCATCACAAATATTCCAATCGCTGTCATTGCCATCCTCTGGAGGCTTGGGGCCAGAGGCTGTCGCCGCCGGTGGTGGCACCGAATATGCAATGCGGCCTGAAAGAACCTTGGCAGCACTGAATACGCGCTATATATATGATATTAGGACCATATATACAAACATATTATATTGAAGTTATATTGAACATATAGTATTTGAATATGTTTGAATACATAGAGGATTGAGCCACTTTCTACATTTCTACCAATGGCACTGCGGACAACCGCTGCAACATGATGAGCCCCAAAAAAATCACCCTGATGCGCTGAGATCCAAGTATTCCAAAACCTGCGTGGCGAACTCACAACACCCAACATACAAAAATGGTTCTCTCTAGGGGGTTAAACACTGTGCTTTATCTCTAAGCACCAAAAAGTGATGATTAGTCGATTCCTGTAGTGACTCAGGTGCGGCCCATGATCTTTCAGCGCAAACTGCTATGTATCAGCATCATGATTTATAGAAAAAAACAAAGGCTGGAAAATCAACGATTTATAGTTGATTTTCCCTTTATCGTTGATTTTCCCACTAAAACCTCCTTTGATGGAGGATTTTTGATTGCCATGCTTGATGACACCAGAGGGTAGTATTCTACACGAAATTCAAAGCTTCCCCCCAGCTTAGATCAAATGATCAAGTGACTCTCTCGAGGATTTCCGTTCCCGCCTTCATGCAGTCTGGTCGGCCATTCTGTACGAAGCCACGCTGTGTGGCAAGCTGAGCGCAGAGTAACATGGGAGACCATGGAACAACCTCGTCGTCATCCTCTGCTTCCACCAAATTAAGTTGAAGGGTCCTGAGATTTCAGTTTCACTAAGGTTGGAAGCTTGATTCTGTCGAGTTGTTGAATGTGTTTTTCGTTCCGAATTCAGCTCAAAAGTGATGAAACTTCAAGTGCCAAGCACGACGACGTAGAACATCTTACATATATATATATACACGATATAATATGTATATAGTAATTAAACATTGTATAAATATTAAACGTGTTGTGGAGGCAAGGGTCCCCAAAAACCTGATGTAGCTGTAGATGAGTTCAAAGGTAATACACATGGGGAGGCAATGTCCACGGTTCTTTCACGTGTACAGTAAAACCCGGAAAACAATGAAAATCCAAAATACATTGAAAAACAACAACCCACATCACCATAATATTTGAATACTACTAGTATATAGTATATATGATACTATATGGAGTGTTACAATCCTCCCAAGACAATCCGAAACACCATGTCTATTTAGTTTTGCGCCACATTTTGCCACCACTTCCATTTAAGTACATCACATCGCATCCCTTGTGCCAAGGAGCTCCAAACCCGCTTCGAATAACTCGCGGACACGCCGCAACTTCACAGGTTTCAAGCCCAAGAGTTCCGCCAGCGGCTTCTCAGACCGCTCCATGACCCAGCGGATGGCGCTGAAGGGCTCGCGAACTTGTGCTAAAGGCACTAACATACCAACCTCAACTGGTGGCTTCCGTCCTGTCTTTAAGGAAGAAAAAGGTAGGGAGGAAGTGTGGAATTGAGTTGTATATAATTGTAAATAATTATAATCGGTGCATACCTTCAGGGAAAAACAAAGTGAAGAAGAAGATGGGTTTGACTCAAATAGGCGATACAACACAGCAATTTCAATGGATCCTTCGTGATTACAGTACTCATGACCGATGTGACACACCCATATGATTCATATGAGTATGGATATATAATGATAATTAATGATATAATATGTATATGTATAATATGTATACTGTATGTATATATGTATACATGATATTATTGATCAATGATGAATCATCTGCTGGATAGAATCCACAAAAAATCACAGTTACCTTCAATGTGTTGGGCAAGAGCATCGACTAACACAACACTCGTATCAAAGAAATCCAAGGGCTATGGAGACTCCTAGCACCATGTTGCACCAGTTACCCTCTGGAAATCAAACGAGGCAATGGAAAATCCACTATTTGTCGATGGTTTTCCCATTAAAATCTCCATCTGTAGGTAGGGCATTTCCCATGTGCCACTTTGAATTTTTCGGAGGGTACACCTTAAAAATCTCTGCTGAAATGACACCAGCCCAGCAACAATTTGTGCTTCTCTCGGCACCTCCAATCGCGGAAAAACCACTCCAGGACTATCACAGAGGCAGGTGTTTTCGTTCAGCTGCAACGTCTGCAGGATCTTGGTATGCCCCGGCGTGGCCTTCACACTCACCACCTTCTCACCCATCAGATGATTCACCATGGAAGACTTGCCCACATTAGGATGACCAATCAAACCCAGCACCACACTACCGTTACCATCGCCACCATTGCCATCCACATCTGGATCTGTAGCACTTTTTGGCGACTTCATGGCAGATCTCCGGTTTTCACCTGTGTCCGGATAAAATCCAGTACCCTCAGGACCTGACAGGGGCAAACATGAGCCCAAAATGATTTAGCCCAAAACTTATCCAGGCTGAATCCAAAAAGTTGCCTCCATTACCCCCAAAATTACATCAAATTAGCCCAATGGCTCAATCGTGGCCCCCCAGACCTGTTCCAAAGTAATACCCTGTCCGCGCGCCCGTGAACTTCTCCGATGCCACGAACGCCTCAGTGGCCTCGGCCGTTCTGCCAGCCGGGGCGGCCGGGGCGGCCGCGGCTTCAATGGTGGCTGCGGTGGACTCGGCTGGGCGGGAGGCAAGCCATTCGGAGTAGACGCGGTGGCTGATTTCCTGAGCAAAACATGGCGTCACTTGGTGCCTTGACCTGCAGATTTAAGCTTCTAGGAAGTCAAACTTGCATATTTTAGAGTTCATGTACTTTCAACCAGAGGGATGATAGTCAATAATTATTAGGTAGCAGTAGTCATCACAGGTAGTGAAGTCAAATCTGAAACCAGCCACCTCTACCATTAGTGAAAATCATTAGTGGATTGGTGGTATCTTCTTGTTATTTCAGACCTTAAATCATGAACCATACCTTCAATTCATATGTATTGTGGCTCCTGCTCAGTCATCGTCTATAAACCATCCACTATAGGTACTTGTATATGATGGAATATGTTGTGCTTTCATGTTTGTTGCCAAACTCCCAATTCCAACTTGCAAGCATTGGAGTCAACAAAAACACACACATGTGTCTCTTCAAACAAAGTCAAACACCCAACAAACAAGCAAAAACAACACATGGGGGTTGTAAAAAAAACCCGAGCCCTTTCAAATGGTTTTTCCAAAATATCGTTGTTTCCCTCTTATCGTTTTTCCAAGCGCTGGCTTCACACCTTGATCAAAGAATTCACATGAGCGAGGAAAGGGAAAAGAAAAAGGATGAAAAAGGAATAGTAAAGGAAGGGAAAGGAAAGAATAGGAAAGGGAGAGGAAAAGGAAAGGGAAAGGAAAAGGAAAGGGAAAGGAAAAAGAAAGCAAAAGGAAGAGGAAAGGAAAACGAAAGGAAAAGGAACGGAAAAGGAAAGGAAAAAGGAAAGGAAAAAGGAAAGGAAAAAGGAAAGGAAAAAGGACAGGAAAAAGGAAAGGAGAAGGAAAAAGAAGCGTAAAGGAAGAGACAGGAAAAAGGAAAGGAACAGGAGAGGAAAGGGAGAGGAAAAGGACAAAAAAGGCAGTGTCTCACACGGACCATTTTTGATGCCAAAAGTTATCGTTCGTGAATCCTGTGTGTGTGTTCCTTTTTTTTCTGGCAATCATCAAAAAAGGAGTGTAGCGACCACCTACCAAACACCTTCCTTGTGCAGAATCTGCGCCATTACCACAACAAACAATGAAAGGAAAAGACCAAAAGCACTAAATAGGCGCAGAATGATGGAAAATCAAGAACTTTGGATTTCAAGAGTCTGGACACAGATCATTGACACAACCAACGTTATCGTGACTTTTTCCTCTTATCGTTTTTTTCGAGTGAAAGCTAAAAATGGCTCATGGGGGATCATGGAAGATTAAACGAATAGGCGCGGGGTTTTTACAAACTCCCACATGTCCCCCAGCAAAATCATCAGAAATCGGCACCAAGCATCAATCAAGGCCTCCTTTCCCAGTTGCAAATCCCCAAAGTTCCGGTGCCGCAGATCCTCTTTGGAGTAGCCCAGCACTGCCGCAATGCCCGGAATCCGCTGTAAGGCCTGGGCCCAGCAGATGGCGTTCTCTTCAGACACGGCGTCCAACTTGTTGAGCACCACCAGCAACGGTTTCCGGAGGGTTCCTGGGGGAACGGGAAGAACTGATGCATTTTCTACGGCTCAACTTTGTTTGATCCTGTCACATTCTGTTCGTATTGTATAATTATATATATATCATGTAAATATACACTTTTTGTATATATATACATGTTCATATATTTTTTCATATGTAATAAATCTATGAATGTGTTGAAAACAAACTTTTAAGTGAACTTACACATGATTATTCTATGGAATCTGTTTGATACATCTGGACCCAAAATTGATTTATTTGGCAAATGGCAAAAGGGTAACTCATTATGCCACAGTAATTTCCCTGTATGAAATATCATTCACTCCCAGACTGGTGAAACATGGAGATCCAATTATTTCAGTTGCTGTGATCACAATTTCGCTTTCATCAATCATCAATATATTAATAGTTATATCATATCAAAATAGGATTTGGATCAATTTGGCTATGGATCAATACCTATACATACCATTTTTAGGGGGATGAACATCCATTTACCAGCTATTTTGATGTTCACCAGGGGGATAGGGTTTTGACCCATCCCCATTTCGGAATCAAGCCATTCTGACTCCTGGGCCTAACTTCACTTTTCGAACTCCACAGATCACAAGCCATTCTTTTTCAGGGCCAGGCGTCGGTTGACGTGATAAATCAACGCAGGGGGCAGGTGCAGCAAGGGATGCCGCGCGTCGATGACGCACACCGCCACGTTGCAGCGCTCCAAGACGCGCCACAGCTGACGCCAGACTTGGAGATTGGTCTCCTGGACCGCTGTGGCTTCCCCCTGGGGAAAAGCACTATCGATGTGGAAAAGCAATCCCAGATGCTCCATGTATGGAATATTTAACTACATTTGGGTTATTTTTGGGGTAAATGTAGGTAAATATACCATACATGGAGCATCTGGGAATGAACACATGACCGAACTATCCATGGTTTATTTAGGAAACTCATCAGCTCAGCTTCTCCAATGTTCTCCAAGGGGGAAAAAAATGGGGATTTCACTGACAAACATTGGGGTATAAATCCGACTATTTTTCAGGATATCATGGAGATTAGGGGGCGAACAGTTGTGTTTTTTTCTGGTCCATGATGGTCCATGTGAACTACCAAACATCGATCCAGAAATGGGCTACGGTGTTTTACGGTAAAACCCCTTATGTTTTTTTTGTTTAAGGTGATGCTAAAGGGAAAATGACATGATGATCAACCATGGGAGTTTGAGATATGATATTTTCTGGCCCCACGGGGTCCTGAACGAATGATGCTTGAAGCAACCAAAAATGGACAAGTTGATCCAAAGATGGATGGATTGAAACTGTTTGGGAAAACCAAACATGGATGCTTTTAAGCAACACACATTTAGGCGTGCTTGCCAAAAAGGATGCCAAAAAGGACATGATGTTGACCACCAAAATGGAATTTATAGCCATGACTGAGATTGGATGGGACTGGTCTGGTCAATTGAGCTCACTACAAGTGTCCAAACATCAACATCTGGCAACTGGAAGCAGGAATCTTGCCAGTTTCTCAAGATCTTTTAGGTACAGAATGGTACATATTTGTACAGTTTAAGAAATCGGTAAACTTCATTAATTCAAAATCATAAAAAAACATTAATGCAAAATCCTTCTTAAAAAATCACTCAAGAGTTTCTGAAAAAAAACATACCCAAAAAACACCTCAAAAACCATGTTTCCTGAGATTTCACCATCCATTCTCTGTTGTTTCACCAAGGGTCGTAAGCTGGCGGATAGCCACCACGGGCTTGGATGAGATCCTGCACCTGAAAAAAGGCGAGGCTCATGGGGCTTCCCCAGCTGTTAAGGGAAAATCCCAGCAAAGAACGGATGATAAATGGGGATTGATAGTGGTTAATAGTCATTAATAGTGATTGACTAATGGCTAATAATGGTTCATAAGCATGATATGGAAGTTTCCATAAATGGGGATACCCCAATAGCTAGATATGTTTAGAATGAAAAATCCGTTTTGAACATTGATGATTCGGGGATACTCCCATTTCAGGAAACCTCCATTCATCCCTATGAATGGATGACCATCCCCATATCTGGGTATATTTCTTCAGACTTTTTGACATTGGGGATGCAATTCATGGAGTTGATACTAGTAACGTCACGAACATGATCTATCATTCTTGTATCTCTGGAAATAACTATAATAATGTGTCAAGTTGCTAAGTTTTTGCTCTCTCTGAACATGTCCACTAAAAGTTGAGGAATCTGTGAATCACGGTGAATATTCACGAAAGAAATGAATCACAAGCGAGTCACGTTTGATTATATATATAGTCAACGCGAAAGCACACATAAGATATCAAATTGCAGATTGAAGTTCATTTATAGTCTAGTTACAGAAAACAAGTAATGACACTTCCATGATAATTTCGTGATCATCTTCATGATTTTTCCGTCATGTGTTGACAATGTCGCCATGGCTGTCGCCCAAAGACGTCAGTGAGCCATTGCTTGAAGCTCTGAGCTTCTCGATGATGCAATCGACCACTACCTCGGTCGATGAAGCGATGCTGACTTTTTATGATGACTTTGTCATGGGAAGCCCCTGCGAAATAGGGCAAATACACCTTAAAACGCCAGAAATGTATGACAATTGTGATATGATACACATCCGGGATGCTCTTTGATTTGTGCAAATAGAGCGTTGGAATTGTCTCAAGGTCAATGTCTACTCATGAAGTGGGCAGGTACAGTACTTCAAGCCCATCGGCTAGAAACAAATCCCTATCATTGTCCATTTCATCCATGAATAGGATATTGAATGATCTTGAGCTATATGTGGAACAACTAGCAAAAAATGCCGAACTTAGACTTGGATGACTTGGGTTGGGATGAACGAACCCCACATATTGATGGTATGAAGTGGCAAATGCTGGGCTTGCTGGAAGTCACAACATTCAGAAACAGCATTCTAAGGCGGCTGTTTGGTACATATTCACATTCGTTGTCTGCATCCCATTCGTCTTGGCAATTGACATATTTTTACTTACTCGAATGGCAACCTTCGCCAAAGGATAGGTATTTGTGCTTCCCATCTTTGAAGCTTCCTTCCTCATAGCTGGTTCTTCACTTCGTCTGGGTTCTTGATACCCTTAGATGCCTAGATACCCATATTTTTCCAGGATTGTATGATATCTGTCCTCCATTTGTCATATTTGGTGGTTTCCGAAAATGGGGGTACCCCCAAATCAATCCAAATCATCCATTTCAATAGGATGTTCCATCAAAAAAACAATTCTAAACCATCCATTTTGGGGTACCCCCCCAGATTATCTATACTGGTTGGTGGTTTTAACCATCTTGAAAAATATTAGTCAATGGGAAGGATTATCCCATATGTCATAAAAAAATAAAAATGTTTGAAACCACCAACCAGTATATTGATGTAACCACTAGTGACTTCCCCCCAGCAGTTCATCTGAGCGGCTGATCTCATAAGACCAGGCGGGTCGGCGAGGCATCAGCTTCCGACTCCTCTCGAGGTCCACGCCTTGGAGGGTCAGCTCCTGGGGTCGCAGGTATGCGGTAGTCCCATGACCCTGATACTGTATAAACATATATTATATGAACACAAATATATATATATATATTATACAGTATGTATATATATAATATATAATATATATATAAATAATATAATATATATATATATATAGATATTATATGTATATATATATATATAAACATATCCCAATCCTCTATATGTATAAATATCTGGTGTTTCATCCACTAAATCCATGGTGTTCCCCCGCCTCCATGGCGCCTCCGACGGATCCGCATCCCCGTCCTCCACCACAGCGGCATCGTCTTCCACGGCGCACCCCAGGGGCACCGCGGCGTTGCGGATCCGTCGGTTGACGTTCAGCGAGGACTCCGCGGCGAAGATGGTCTTCATCCCCGAGGTGGTGGCCTTTTTGGCGGCTGAGGGAAGCACACATCATGTCGTTTATATCTACAATATATATATAATATAAACCATTTATATATGTTTTATATATATATATGTATTTATTCGTGTGTTTATTTACTTATCTAGATATTTGTAGCAATGTAGATATGAATATATTATATATGTGTTATATACATCTATGATATGATTCTATATATATATATATATATGAGTCTGATATGATTATGTATGAATATGTATATATATATATACGTACAACTATATACATATTATAGCAACCACCAAAATAGATAGAACATGATAGAACAGTGGGACACCCCAAGAGTTCATGCCATGTTTTGCCTGTGATGCCCCATGTTCAAACACACAGAAAAAAAACACCAAAACAGCATTCAAAAACACTCTGAATATTAAGGATATGTCAAAAGACGCTGTTTGTCTTGGGCCTGATATATCTACCATCTGGTTATTTAACATAGCCATGGAAAATCCCTTATAAATGGAGGTTTCTAGCTGGGAAAATCATCTATTTCTATGGGCCATCTATCCCATGGCTATGTTAGTCATAACCAGAGGGTAATTTTTTAAGAGTCAACAAAGTGACATCTGTTAGCCGATGTTTTTTTTGTCTTTTGGCCAAAATCCGCAGAATCGAATCCCAGCACTTCACCCAGCTACAGCTTTCTTGCCGCTGACATGTGCTAATGGATCCACCGGGTTGAACTCTGGCATGGCAGCTGCGGATTTGAAGTCCAAGGTCGTCGACTGTCCTCGCTGCAGAAATTGGTTGGGGAACAACCCGAGAACCCCGTTGTGGCGAATAGACATGGGCAGTAAATGTCATGTTTTTACATATGTTGATGGATTTAATGGATGTGTGTAATATCGATTTATCGATTTATGTTATTTATATTATATAATATTATATATGTTTGTTTTCCTTGGCATGCATAATTGAGCGTAACATATTATGATGTAGTTGCCATGGGCGCTGCAGGGCGCCTGCATGTTTTGTTGTATTTTTGTGTTTGTTTGTTTTTTTTGGGGGGGCGTTTTTTTTTGTGTTTTTCTGTGTTTGTTTGATGATGGGGTGGGGTGGGGTGGGGTGGGATGTTGACGTTCATGTTCATGTTACGCTGATGATGTTACGTTGA